>k87-673270_pt1 | contig 18561 bp, 14 predicted proteins | sample MGYA00084031_6733416 | MGnify analysis MGYA00084031
CACCTGCATGCAGGTGGCGTCAATATTGAGGCCCATCTCTCCGCCCAGCGCGTCAATCTCCCGCACCAGGTGGCCTTTTGCCGGACCTCCGATCGAAGGATTGCACGGCATGGACGCAATACTCTCTGCTCGCATCGTCAGGAGCAGCGTGCGCAGCCCCATCCGCGCGCCCGCCAAGGCGGCCTCGCACCCCGCGTGACCCCCTCCGATGACGGCGATGTCGAACTGTTCCGGCATCTAGACCACCTCCCAAGCGCATCCGCGCGGGCACCGTCGCGTCGTGCGCGCGTTGCTGCAAAAGACCAGCTAAAACCGTTGACGGCCTCGTCACGTGAAGAGAACGACTCTACTTTACACCACCGGGGGCGCTCCTGGCAAGGAAGCGGCCCGCGGCGGCCTGCTACTTGCCGACACAAAATTCGGCAAAAATGTGGGCCACCAGTTCCTCTCCCACCTGCTCGCCGGTGATCGAACCCAGGAAGGCCAGCGCTTCTTGCAAATCGACGCTGATCACGTCGTACGTCATCCCCAGCGCCAGGCTCTCCTTCGCCGTATGCAGCACTCGCTGAGCGTCTCGCAGCGCCTGGCGGTGCCGCTCTCGCGTCACCAGGATTTCGCTGCCGCCGCCCGCCCCGGTGCCCAGCACCGTGCGCCGCACCTCCTCTTCGAGGCGGTCTAAACCTTCGCCGGTGCGGGCGCTCACGCGCACCAACGGCCGGCCCGGCAGCGCCGAGGAAAGCGCCTCGCTCGCGACGACGGCCGGCAGGTCGGCCTTGTTCACCACCACGATCGCCCGTTCCCGCTGCCCTTCCTTAAGCGCTTCAAGTACCGCCTCGTCTTCAGGACTGAGCGGCTCCGAGCCGTCGACCACCACCAGGACCAGGTCGGCCCTGGCGATGGCCGCCTTCGTTCGTTCGATCCCTACCCGTTCCACCGGATCTTCCGTCTGCCGCAGGCCCGCGGTGTCGACCAGCGTCAGCGGGATCCCTCCCAGAATCACCTCGGCGTCAATAGTATCCCGGGTCGTCCCCGCGATCTCCGTCACGATCGCCCGCTCCTCCCGCAGCAGCGCGTTGAGCAGGCTCGATTTGCCCACGTTGGGCCGGCCGACGATGGCGGCGCGCACCCCTTCCCGGTACACTTTACCCGCATCGGCCCCGTCGAGGAGCACCTGGATGTCCCGCAGCGCCTCGTTTAGAATCTCTTCCACCTCGGAGCTTGTAACATCCCCCAGATCCTCTTCGGGGTAGTCGATCACCACTTGCATCCGGCCTAAAAGGCGCAGGAGCTTCTCCCGCACCCCCGTCACGCGGCGAGAGAGCTCCCCCTCCAGCTGCTTAGCAGCCACCTGCAAACCGACCGGACTGCGGGCTCGCACGATGTCGATCACGGCTTCGGCCTGGGCCAGGTCGATCCGGCCGTTGAGAAAGGCGCGCTGGGTAAACTCTCCCGGCTGCGCAAGGCGCGCTCCGGCGTCCAGCACGAGCCGGAGCACCGTCTCGACCACCAAACGGCCGCCGTGACAGTTGATTTCGACGATATCCTCGCCCGTAAACGTGCGCGGGGCCCGCATCACGCTGACCAGCACGTCGTCGACGAGATGGCCCGCCGGGTCAACGATGGAGCCCCGCACTAACGTATGACTGGGCGCCTCCTCCAGCCGGCGGCGCCCCCGGAAGATAGATGCGACGCAAGGAACGGCCCGGGGGCCGCTCACGCGCACAATGGCGATCGCCCCTTCCCCTAGGGGCGTCGCGATGGCAGCGATCGTCTCGCTTTCGCGAGGGATCATACCCGCACGACCACTCCAGCCGTCAACGCTTGGGGACGATGACGACCCGGCGGTACGGTTCTTCTCCTTCACTGTAGGTCTCAACGCCTTCCACGTCTGCCAGCGCCATATGCACCACGCGCCGCTCAAGCGCGCTCATCGGCTCCAGCGACGCCCTGCGCCCTTGCTTCTTCGCCCGCTCCGCCATCCGGTGGGCTAGCCCGCGCAGCGCCTCCGCCCTCTTTTCCCGATACCCTTCCGCGTCGAGCACAAACCGGACCCGGGGCCCCCCGTCACGGTTGGCCACCAGGTTTACCAAATACTGGATCGCATCGAGCGTCTGCCCCCGGCGGCCGATCACCACGCCCATCCGGCGCCCGCTCATTCGCAGGTAAACAAAGCCGCTGGCATCTTGCTCCCGGGCGATTTCCGCTTCAACGCCCATGTGCTCCAGCAGCTTCTTCAAAAACTCCTGCGCCTTCTCGATCTTGCTCTCGGCGACCTCCTGTGCCGGCTCCTCCCGGCGAACGACGGTCACCCGCACGCGAGCCGGCCGCGCACCCAGGATCCCTAAAAATCCCTTCGATCCCTCGTCCAAGACCTCCACGTCGACGTCCGCTCGAGAGACACCCAGCTCTTTGAGGGCCTCTCGCACGGCGTCATCGACCGTCTTGCCGCTCTTTTCAACCGAGGTCATTTTGCCGTCGCGCCTCCCTTTGCCCCAGCAGTCTGCTTGGTCAGGAAGTACTGTTGAACGATGGAGAAAAGGTTGCTAACGACCCAGTAGAGCACGAGCCCCGAAGGAAAATTGATCGAAATCCAGCCGATGAACAGCGGCATGATGATGGTCATCGCCTTCTGCGATTCATCGGCCGTCGTCATCGCGATCTGCAGGTAAGTGGTGGCCGCGGACAAAAGCGGCAGGATGTAAAACCGGTCGGGTTGGTTCAGCTCCCAAATGAGAAAGTGCGGGTCAGCCCCCTCAAAGGTGTAGTTGTTGAGCACTTGAAAGAGGGCAATCAGGAAGGGAAACTGAATGAGCAAAGGGAAGCAGCCGCCCAGGGGATTGATCCCCTTCTCCTGGTACAGCTGCATCACGCGCTTTTGGTACTCCTGTGGCTTGTCTTTGTACTTCTCCTGAATCTCCTTCAGCTTGGGCTGGATCTCTTTTAGCGCAGCCATTGATTCGGCTTGCTTTTTGGTCAGCGGGTAAAGCGCCAAGCGAATTCCGATCGTAAGGAGAATAATGGCCAGTCCGGCGCTCCCCGTAAGCTGCGTCAGCCAAGAAAGGATCGCTTCAATGCTTGCGGGGAGCCAGCCAAACAGCGTCCGGAAGATCTCCAATCAGTGTGCCCCCAATCCTCTAACGAACCGGGTCGTAACCCCCCGGATTCCACGGATGACACCGCACAATGCGCCGAATCGCTCTCCAGCTTCCTTTGATTAGGCCGAAGGTCAGAATCGACTCCTTCGCATACTCTGAACACGTCGGGTAAAACCGACACCGGCGCAACGTGAACGGCGATATGAACCGCTGATATATCCAAATGAGGCCGACAGCGATCCGCCGCGGCCACAACGATACGGGACGGGTCCACCCCGTCATAGGGTTTCATCTTCCTTCCGAAGCATTCCCGTCCGATGCAAAAGATCGAGCATGGCCTCGCGCAGCGGCCAATACCCTTTCGTTTTGGCTGGGGTGCGCGCTGAGAAGACGATGTCGAAACCTTCGGGAAGTCGTTCGCCGATGGAGAAAAGCGCTTCCCGCATCCAGCGCTTGACGCGATTGCGTTCCACCGCTTTGCCCACCCGCCGGCTCACCGAGAAGCCGACCCGGGCCCGATCTTGATCCTTCCGATCGAACACGTGAATGACAAGAAGCCGGTTTTTGGCCATCGCACCCTGCTTGAAACAGCGGGTAAATTCGTCTGCTCGTCGAAGGACGTCCGGTCGCGGGCGCGGCATGCCTGGCGGAGCTGGATTAGGCGCTGAGGCGTTTGCGACCTTTGGCGCGACGGCGCTTAAGCACATTGCGGCCCGCTTTCGTGCTCATCCGGCGCAAAAACCCGTGCACCCGCTGCCGCTTGCGCTTCTTTGGCTGGTAGGTCCGCTTCAACCGAGGACACCTCCGTAAGGACACTATTTTGATTATAGCTGACCGCTTTTTAGGCAGTCAAGGAGAGATCCTTAACCGCCTCCCGCGCCGCCGCCTTGCGCCTCCCCCTCCCATTTGATAGAATGACGGTGCCCAAACGCCCTTCCCATCGGCGTTTGGGCAAAGTTTTCTTCCACAGGTTGTGGAAAGACCTGTGGACAACGTGAGGATATCTTTCCCCGTTTCCCACACCTTTTCACAGGGAGGTGAGCCTGTGAGGCCAGGGATCCTGGAAAGGGAGCCCTTCCCGATCAGCCCCGCCGCGCCCCGCGTCCTCTCCCGCAGCGCCGCCGCGCGCTATGCTGGGCCAAGGAAGCAAATGCCCTGCTACAAGGGGCAATCGCTCCCTTTCGCCCGGCCCGGCCGCGCGCCGATTCGCCTCTTGCGTCACTGTGGAAAAGTGGAGTGCGTAAAAGGCGCGCCGTGTGGGCGACCGGCCGCATTTTCCCTGGCCAGGGCCTGTGGATAACCTGTGGATTCTGTGAATATAGCCCGTGGATCGTGCGGTCCAAGCCCGTGGAAAAGACGGGCAGGATTCCCTGGGGCAGCTCGCCAAAATGACGCACATGTAACGCACCACTTGGCCCAGAACTACCGGCAAGGGAGGAACTGGTCTGACTGGGGCGGCAGATCAGATCAAACGTCGATGAATGAGGATCTTCTACGTCTTTGGAACCAGGTGGTTCAGCGTGCCAAGCGCGAACTGAAGAACTCGGACCTGGACATCCTCATTGAAAGTGCACGCCCCGTTGCACTCACGTCGGGCACGCTGAGAGTCCAGTTTTCATCCGCGTGGGAGCGCGACTGGGTAGAGGCGCGTCATTTGGAAGACGTCAGAAACATTGTCTTGGACGAAATCCCGGCCGCCACGGACGTGGAGCTGGTCGTGGCCGGGGAGAACACCAGGCGCCCGCGCCCCGCTGTTCGGACCCCTTCGACAGCGACCAACGGGGCGTACACACTCGGCGACAGCTCACGCGACCGCCTTGCCGGAGCGCCTCTCAATCCCCGCTACACCTTCGACACCTTTGTCGTCGGTCCCAGCAATCGCTTCGCTCAGGCGGCATCGCTGGCCGTCGCCGAAGATCCGGCCGGCGCGTATAACCCGCTTTTTCTCTACGGCGGCGTTGGACTTGGCAAAACCCACCTGATGCAGGCGATTGCGCACTACGTGCGCGAGCATCACCGGGGCCTTTACGTCGTCTATGTCTCCTCGGAGACGTTCACGAACGATTTGATCAATGCGCTGCAGCGGCGCTCGATGGCCGAGTTTCGCCGCAAGTACCGCAACGTCGATCTCCTGCTTATCGACGACATTCAGTTCGTCGCGGGCAAAGAGCAGACGCAAGAGGAGTTTTTCCACACCTTCAACGCCCTGTACGAAGCGGCGAAGCAGATCGTCATCTCCAGCGATCGGCCGCCCAAAGAGATCCCCACCCTTGAGGAACGGCTGCGCTCCCGCTTCGAGTGGGGCCTTACGACCGACATTCAGCCGCCGGACCTCGAGACGCGGATGGCCATCTTGAGCAAGAAGGCCTCCGTCGAAGGGATCGAGCTCCCCAGCGACACGATCTTCTATATTGCGAGCGAGATCCAATCGAACATCCGCGAGCTGGAGGGCGCGCTCATCCGGGTGATCGCGTACGCCGCGCTGCAAAACAGCCCGCCGACGCCGGAGATCGCCGCCGAAGCGCTAAAGGACATCGTCTCCTCCCGCAAGACGCGGGTGATCACCATCGAGGCCATTCAGGCGGCCGTGGCGGCTCACTACGGCGTCTCGGTCGAAGAGCTCAAAGCGAAGAAGCGGACGCGAACGGTGACGCTCCCTCGCCAGGTGGCGATGTACCTGTGCCGGGAGCTTACCGACGCATCCTTGCCCCGCATCGGGCAAGAGTTCGGCGGCCGCGACCATACAACCGTGATTCACGCCTTTGAGAAGATCCGGGAAGAGGCTGAGAAGAATCCGGTCCTGGCCGAGACCATCAAGGAGATCAGTGAAAAGATCAAGAATCAGTAACCGTTCCTCAACAGGAGCGCAGCAAAGGATGGCATCGATCGGGGCGTTCGGCGCGTCCGGGCGCCCCCTTCTTTGACGCATCCCCTGTGGATAACGTTGTGCTTTGTGCTGTGAAAACCCGTGGAAACGCTGGGAGTTACATCAGGACACGCTGTTGATTGATCGGCTTGGATTTCGTATAGTCGTAGCAAAACCGACAAACCCGTGGATGAGTGTGCATTCGCGCGCGCCCGCTTCCACAATACGACCCACACTGCCGCGGGCCGTGAAACGAGGGGTTCCGCCCCCTTTCCACAGTGTGCACACCCCCTATTATTACGACGGCGAACTCCATTCAATTCATAAATACATCTGTCTATCTCTTAATAGGGGTCGTCGGTTATACTGTTACCTGGGAGGATGCAAACTCGTGGATTTTGTTTGTCAACGCAGCGATCTTGCCCGCGGCATCGCCACCGTCGAACGAGCCGTGGGAGCCCACGACGACAGGGAAATCCTCGAGGGCATTCTCATTCGCGCCGACGGCGATCGCCTGCAGCTGGTCGCGACCAATTTGGAGCTGGGCATTGAGTGTTACGTGCCGGCCGTGATCCGGCGCCCGGGAGCCGCTGTGCTCAACGGCAGGGTGCTGGGCCAGATCGTGCGCAAATTGGGCGGCGACGACGTGGTTTACACGACCGAGGAGAATAAAACCGCTCGCATCGAGTCGGGGCGCTCGCGCTTTACGGTGCACACGATGGATGCCGACGATTTTCCCAGCTTGCCGCAGGTCGACGCGGGGCCGATGTGGCGCATCTCCCAAGGGCAGCTAAAGCGGATGATTCGTCATACAGCCTTTGCCGCGGCGGCGGACGACTCTCGCCCTTTTTTGACCGGAGTCCTTTTCGAGGTCGAAGAGGGCGAACTTCGTTTGGTGGCCACCGATTCAAGCCGGCTCAGCTACTACGAGAGCCGCCTGAAAGAGCCCGCCGCCCAAGGCGGGACGGGCATTGTGCCGCTGCCGTGTTTGACGGAGCTCGCGCGGATCTTGGACTCGGACGACGAAACCGACGTCGAGTTCACCGTGACGGAGAGCCAGGCGGTCTTTTGCCTTCCCGACGCGCGGGTGATCTCGCGGGTCATCGAAGGGCGTTTTCCCGATTACCGCCGGGTGATGGTGGTCGATCAGCCCTGCAAGTTCACGCTTTCCCGGCAGGAGCTTTACGACGCCATCGAGCGCGTCTCGCTGGTGGCTCGCCGCAACACCCCGATCGTGCGCGTCAAAGTGGCGGACGGCCTGCTGGCCCTGAGCGCGCACGAGGCCGAGGTGGGTCAAGCGTTCGAGGAAATCCCCGTCGCGCAGCAAGGACAGGATCACGAGACGGCTTACCAAGCTCGGTATTTGCTCGAAGTGCTGCGCGCCATGGACGCGGACGAAATTGAGGTGGGACTTGGGGAAGGATTAAGACAGGGGAGCATTCGCGCAGTTGGAGACGAGGCGTTCATTTACATCGTCATGCCGGTAAGGGTGGGATAGGCGTGGTCGCCCGCAATGGAAGCCCGCAAAAGGTTTGCATTCGCGGCACGGAGGTTGACCTGGGGCAGTTTCTCAAACTTTCGCGCGCCGTCAGCACCGGTGGTGAGGGCAAATCGCTCATTCAACAGGGTGCCGTGCGCGTCAACGGGGAAGTGGAGACCCGGCGGGGGCGCACCCTGCGCGTCGGGGACGTCGTGCGGCTGGCCGGACGCGGCTGTTACGTGGTGATGGGCCTCGACGATTCCCAGTCCAAATCTGACTGACCGTGCGCCTGTCGAAACTGGAGCTTTGGCGCTTTCGCAATTACGAGTACGCGGCGCTCCATTTTCCGGGGAGTCTTAATCTCTTCGTCGGCGAGAATGCGCAAGGGAAGACGAATCTTCTCGAAGCCATCTACTTGCTGGCTTTAGGCCGTTCGCACCGAACGACCCGGGAGACGGACATGATCGCCTGGGGCAGCGATGAGGCCCGGGTGCGAGCCGAGGTGGAGCGAGAGCTCGGCTCCCTCCGCATCGAAACGACGCTGCGCCGTACAGGGGGGCGGGAGACGAGGATCGGCCAAGAGCCGGTCCGGCGCCTTACCGACCTGCTGGGCCACGTCAACGTAGTCGTCTTCGCGCCCGACGATCTGCAGCTGGTCAAGGGGGCGCCGGCGCTGAGACGGCGTTTCCTCGACATCGAGATCGCGCAAGTGAGTCCCGCGTACCGCTACCACTTTGCCCGCTACCAGCGCGTGCTTCGCCAGCGGAACAACCTCCTGCGCGCTGTGCAGGGGGGACAGGCCCACCCCGACCAGCTGGAGCCGTGGAACGCCCAGCTGGTCCACGACGGCGCCCGGATCGTCGTCAAGCGTTCGCAGGTGGTGCGCCGACTCTCGCAGTGGAGCGGGGCAATGCACCGGGCCATTACCGGCGGGCGGGAGGAGCTGCGCCTTTTGTACCGGCCCTTCTTCGCCGCCGAAGCCGGCGAGCCCGCCCCGTGGTGGGAGGAGGTGGCCGGCGTCGAACAGGCCTTTTGGCAGGCGATCGCCGCGATGCGCAAGGAGGAGATCGCTCGCGCCACCACCTTGGTGGGGCCGCAAAGGGACGACATTGCGTTCTTTGCGGGCGACACCGATCTGCGCTACTTCGGTTCCCAAGGCCAGCAGCGCACGGCCGTCCTCTCGTGCAAGCTGGCCGAGCTGGAGTTCATGAAGGAGGAGACGGGCGAGTATCCTATTTTGCTTTTAGACGATGTGATGTCCGAGCTCGACGCGGCACGGCGAGCCCATTTTCTCAAGACGGTCACCGGCAAGATCAACACGTTTATTACCACCACCGACCTGCAGTTGTTCTCCGCGGAGATTGTGCGCGAAGCGTCGGTCTTCGCAGTCCGCGCCGGCACCGTGACCGAGGTAGGGAAACCCGGCGCGTAAAGGCCTCGCGCGGCGAAAGGGGAGGAGCGCTGGTGATTCTTTACGTCGGACCCGAGCTGTCGCTGCCCCTCCGGAGCATCGTCGCGATCATTGACGCCGCGTCGGCGCGGCGGGCGCGAGACACCATGGCTTTTCTCGAAAGGGCCCGGGAGCGCAACCAGCTGCGCGAGATGGCCGGCGGCGAGGTGGGCTCGTACATCGTGACGGAGACGGCCGTTTACGCCTGCCCGGTGTCGGGGACGGCGCTTAAGCGGCGGATCGAGCGGATGCAAGCGGGGAGCCTGTTCGACATCGAGACGTGAACGAAACGACGGCTGCGCTCGCCGCCGTGGATGAAGATGGGAATTCCAGGGGGCGGCGGGCGCCGATAATAAGAGAGGCCGCGGGAGATCGGCGCGTTCTTCCTTGACTGGATGGAGGTTGGGAATGGTTACGAATCGAAGCAGCGGGGCGTACGACGCAGAGCAGATTCAGGTCCTCGAAGGGCTTGAGGCCGTCAGGCGCCGCCCCGGTATGTACATCGGCAGTACGGATGCCCGGGGGCTCCATCACCTCGTCGTCGAGGTTGTCGACAACAGCATTGACGAAGCCCAAAACGGGTATGCCGACACGATCTCAGTGACCATTCGCCAGGATGGGAGCGTGCGGGTCGAAGACAACGGGCGCGGCATTCCGGTGGCAACGCACCCGAAAACCGGCCGCTCCGCGCTGGAGACCGTCATGACCGTGCTGCACGCCGGCGGCAAGTTCGGCGAAGGCGGCGGGTACAAGGTGACCGGCGGCCTGCACGGGGTGGGCGTCTCTGTCGTCAACGCGCTCTCCGAGTGGTGCGAGGTGGAAGTGCGCCGGGACGGACGCCGGTACATGCAGCGTTACTCTCGCGGCGTTCCCGAACACGACGTGTTGGACTTGGGTCCTGCGGAAGGGACGGGCACGACCACCACCTTCAAGCCCGATCCGCAGATCTTTGAGACCCTGGAGTTCAACGCGGAGACGATCACGTCGCGGCTGAGAGAGCTGGCCTTCCTCAACAAGGGCGTCCTCATCATCTTCCGCGACGAGCGGACGGGGAAGGAGACCCGCTACCAGTACGAAGGGGGCGTCGTCTCCTTCGTCGAGCACCTGAACAAGCTGAAAGATCCGCTGCACGACAAGGTGATCTACATCGAAAAACAGGTGGAGACCACCTACGTCGAGGTAGCCATGCAGTACAACATGGGCTACGCGGAGACGGTTTTCTCCTTCGCGAACAACATCAATACCCACGAGGGCGGTACGCACCTGAGCGGCTTTCGCAGCGCCCTCACCCGCACGCTGAACGAGTACGGGCGGAAGCACAACCTCATCAAAAACAACGAGGAGAGTCTGACGGGCGACGACGTGCGGGAAGGGCTTACCGCCGTGATCAACGTCCGCCTCATCGACCCGCAGTTTGAAGGCCAGACCAAGACGAAGCTGGGAAACAGCGAAATCCGGGGCATCGTCGAGTCGGTGGTGAACGAGGGGCTGGCCACGTTTTTGGAGGAGAATCCGTCCGACGCGCGGCGCATCTTGGAGAAGGCGATTCAGGCGGCTCGCGCCCGGGAGGCGGCCCGCAAGGCGCGCGAGCTTACCCGGCGGAAGAACGCGCTGGAGATCTCTTCGCTCCCCGGCAAGCTGGCCGACTGCTCGCTGACCGACCCGGAGCTTTGCGAGCTGTACCTGGTCGAGGGGGACTCGGCGGGCGGCACGGCGAAGCAGGGGCGGGACCGGCGCTTCCAAGCCATCATGCCGCTGCGGGGGAAGATCCTCAATACGGAGCGGGCGCGCCTCGACAAGATCTTGTCCAACAACGAGATCCGGGCGATGATCGCCGCGATCGGCACCGGGATCGGCGACGAGTTCGACATCACCAAAGGGCGCTACGGAAAAGTGATCCTGATGAGCGTCGACGCGGACGAGCCGGCCTTTGTAAAAGATCCGGCAGGGTATGTGCGCAGCGTCCGGATCGGCGACTTTATCGACCGGGTCATTGACGAGCAGCGCGGGATCGAGGGGTGGCAGGTGCTGTGCTTTGACCTGTCGACCCACGAAGTGCGCTTCCGGCCCATCAAGGCTGTCATCCGGCACGAGATCGACGAGCCCTTGTACGAGATCGAGACCGAATACGGACGCACGGTGCGGGTTACAGCTTCGCACAGCGTTTTCACGGTCTCGGACGGCCGGCTGGTTCTGAAAAAGGGAAGTGAAGTGCGCCCCGGCGATCTCATCGCGGCGCCCAGGCGGCTGCCGCTTCAAGGCCTGCACCGGGCGGCGGTGGACACGCTCTCGTGCGTCATGGCGCTTCCGGAGGAGGAAAGGCGCGATGTCCGGGTCCAGGGCGAGGCCGTCCGCGAACTGCTGCGGCGGCGGAGCCTGGCCGGCGCGGTCCGGCAGCCGCTGCGGCAGGAGGCGCTTTCGCGCGCGGCCGCCGGGGGAGGCGGAGCCGGCGTGTGGGCGGCTGTGTCCCCAAGCGCGTCGCCGGACGAAGTGCCGCTGTCGGAGCTGTCGGCCCACGAGGCGGCCTGGATCGCGGGATCCGGACGCCCCTACACGGTCATCGCGGGCGAAGGCGCCCGCGCGCTGCCTGGAAAGGTGCCGGTCGATCGCGCGCTGATGACCGTGCTGGGCTGGTTCGTCGCGGCGGGCTCGCTGGACGGAGAGGGCGTGGCGTTTGCGCTGGAGGGCGTCGCCGCGGAGCGCGTCCGCGAGGTCGCCGGCAGTTTGAGAGCGGCTTTCGCCGTGGAAGCGGCGTGGCCGCCCCCGGCCGCAGACCGGGCGGCCGGCGGGCGCTGGAGGCTGCCCAGCCCCGGGGCGGCCGCGGTCCTTGCGGCGCTTTTTGGTGACGAGGACGGGAAAGCGGAGGAGAAACGAGTTCCCGCTCTGGTCTTTAACGCGCCCTGGCAGCTGCAGAAGCTCTTCCTGCGCGCCTACTTCGGCGCCGCCGGCTGGGTGCTGCCCGAAGAGCGGGCGATCGCGCTGCGGGCGCCGTCGCGGCGGCTGGCCGGAGATCTCGCGCACCTCCTCCTTTCCCGGGGGATCTTCGCCGCCATCGCGCGCAGCGGGGAAGACGGGCGCGGCGACGCGGGCGAAAAGGGGGCGGGCGAGCCCGGTGCTCCGTACGTGCTGAAAGTGTCGGGGCGCGATGTTTTGCAGCAGCTTGAGGAAGTGTGGAGCGACCATCCGCAGGCGCCGGCGCTGCGGGCGGCGCTTTTGGAAAGCCCCGAGGATGAGCAGGGGCAAGGCGTCCCGGTGGGCGGCGACTTGGTGGGCCTTACCGTGCGCTCGGTGCGCGAGGTCGAGCCCACGCGCCCCATGGTGTACGACTTCTCCGTCGAAGCGGACGAGAATTTCATTGCCGGCGTGGGCGCGCTCTGCTGCCACAACACGGACGCCGACTCGGACGGGGCTCACATCCGCACGCTGCTGCTCACGTTTTTTTACCGGTACATGAAAGAGCTGGTCGAGGCCGGGAGGGTGTACATCGCCTTGCCGCCCCTTTACTGCGTCCGGAAAGGGAAAGAGGAGCACTACTGCTACAACGACGAAGAGCTGGAGCAGCTGCTCAACAAGATCGGCCGTCAAGGCGTCGAGGTCCAGCGGTACAAGGGTCTGGGCGAAATGGACGCCGAGCAGCTTTGGCACACGACGATGAACCCCGAAACCCGCACGATTTTGCAGGTGACCGTAGAGGACCTGGTGGCGGCCGACGAGATCTTCAGCATCCTGATGGGCGACAAAGTGGAGCCCCGGCGCGAGTTTATCGAGGCGAACGCCAAATATGTCCAAAACCTCGAGGTGTAACCTCGCGCTTGGGTTTCAGGCGGTGCGCCGGCGGCGTAAGCGGCGCACCGCCATCTTTTTTGCATCCCTCGCGCCCGCGCGTGAAAGGCTATCGTTAGCTTGTTGCCTGCAAAAGACGTTGGGCATGCGGCTGAGCAGGGGATGTGTGTATGTATCCAGAGATCTCGCAGCGCGAGCTGCTGGAGGTGGCCGACAGGCTCCTCACCCACGAGGCCCTGGTCGAAAAGCTGGGCTTTTTTGAGCACCACACGCAGGACACGGAGCTGCAGCAGCTGCTTCACCGCCACCGCCAGATGTACCTGCGGCACTGCTCGGAGATGGCCTCCCTGATCCACACGGTGCAGCGCCGGACGGGATGGCAAGCGTACCACCGTCCGCTCGAACCGTACACCACGCGTTGGAACGGCAACGGATGGAGCCCGCGCGAAGCGAACGGCCGCGGCGCGGCGCAGGACGGAAGGAGTCGCCACCTATGACGAGCGGAGCGCCGCAAACATCGCGCATCAGCGATCGAGCCATCACCATCGATTGTCTCGCTTCGTGCAAAGCTGAAGTGAGTCGCGACGCGGTCTCCATCGCCGAAGCGGCGCACCCGGCGATCCGGAAAATGTTCCTCCAGATGAACCAAGATCACCTGCGGATGCAGTGGGAGCTGTTTGAGCTGGCCCGGCGGCGAGGATGGTACCGCGTTCCCACTGCCGCGGAGCAGGTGATTTATCAACTCCCCCCTGTGCAGATCGACGGAAAGCCCGTCTCGTCTCCGGAGCACAACCTCGTTGGAAATTAAAAGGGACAGGCCCAAACGTGGATAATTACGAACAATAAAAGGATACTTTGACTTTCTGGTCCCAAAAAAGTTTCCGGGGGGCGAGTCGGGTGTTTTGGAGTCGCTTTCAAAGCGCGACGGCGGTCCTGACCCTCACTCTTCTTCTCCTGCTGGGCACTGCTTCACCTGCCGCGGCGCAAAAGACCCGCCTGGTCATCGGTCACTGGTTCATCCCCGGCTCCGGCGGGGCGGTGGAGACGTACGCGCAGCTCATGAGCGACTTCATCAAAGAATTCCAAGAGCTGCATCCGGAGATCGAGGTCGTCAACGAACCGTATCAATACGGCATCTTGACGGACGGGAAGATGCTCGTCCAGCTCGCCATCGACGACGCGCCCACCGTGTGGCTGGTTCCAAACGTCTATGCGCTCAGCTTTTCCGGATTCCTCGTCGAACTGACGGAGCGAATCGAAACCAGCTCGTGGGTGCGAGAAGATTTCATCGAGCCGATCCTGCGGGCCAACCAAGATCCGCAGGGGAGGATCTGGGGCTTTCCCCAAGGGTTGCAGCTGGTCGGCCTCTACTATCACACGAGCCGCTTTGAAGAGCGCGGCGTTGCCAAGCCGTCGACGGAGTGGACCTGGGACGATTTCGCGGAGGCCGCGAGAAAGCTGACGAAGATCACGGCCGGCAACGTGCCGGAATACCACGGAGCCGCCGTCTCCGTTTACCACCCCTACAGCGGGTACTCGCTCTTTCGCGCGTACGGCGGGCAGCCTTTCGATGAGACGGGGACGCGCTCGACGCTCCATTCCGACGCGATGCTGCACGCCATCGAGTTCATGAAGGCCGGGCTCCAAGATCAATCGATGATTCTCGGCGGCTCCGGCGAGCTGCGCAACGTCGCGATGGGCTTTGACCAGTACGTCGCCAGGCAACGCATGCACGAGCTGGGCGTTCCCTTCGACGTGACGGCAGTGCCCAGCGGGCCTTACGGCCGTTTCAACCCGGTCGTCGCCAACTCGTGGGTGATTACCCGCTCGGCGAGCCCCGACGAGCAGGACGCGGCGTGGAAGTGGATCGAGTACTACTCCTCGCCGTCGGTGCAGATCCGCTGGGCCGTGACCGGCGACGCGGCTCCGGCGAACATGAAGGCGGCTCAAGAGGTGTTCCTGCGCAGCGACGTGTCGCCGCCGGGGCTTAGGGATTACATCAAGAGCATGGAGGACGCGGACTGGCTCGGCGTGAACCCGGTCTGGGCCGATTGGTACCCGCGAGGCTGGAGGATCCCCATCGAGCGGGCGGTCCGGGGAGAGATCAGTCCGGCCGAGGCCATGATCGAGGCCGATCACGTGGCTCAGCTGGCGCTCGACCGGTACTACAAGAACCAGTGAGGACACCTGGCGTTGAAACGAGGTGTCTTTGAGGAGAGGAGCGCCATGTCGGCGAGGCCGCCCGCACATCAGGTCCAGGGACGATCCCGCGTCGCCCCGGTTGCAACCGGGGCAGCGCTTGCTGCCTTGACGCTCGTTCTCATGGGGATCGCCTTGACGGCGCTCGCGGCCGCCCAAGAGCCGCCGGCCTTTTGGGGACCGGGTAAAGATGGGCTGATTCCCCATCGCCAGCCCATGCCGGCGCCGGCGAGCGACGTACAGGCGGGGCGAGTCCGCCTCAGGGGGCAGCAGGCGATTCACGTCTACGTCGCTGAACCCGGCCGGATTGAGGTGAAGGTATCCGCCGAGACCGTCGGGGCCTATCCGGACGTGACGTCGGTTTCGGTGACCGCAGGACCCGACGGACCGGTCGAAGGCGGGGAGGAGCTCACCCTGGCGCCGGGAGAGAGCGCGCGCTTTTCCTTCGAGGCGCCAAGTCCCGGCGTTTGGCGCTTGAGCGTTGACACGGGGCGGAACGCCGCCGTCGTCGAGCCCGAGGCCGTGGCTTGGCAAATTGTGGGCGACGCCCAGGGCGTCATACGCTCCATTTACCGGGCCGGCCCGCTCTACTTCTACGTTCCCGCCGGCGTCACCCGGTTTGAGGTGTGGGCCAAGGCGGGGAGCCCCCACGAAAACCTCCTTTTACGCGTGCGCCGGCCGGACGGGTCGACGTACCAGGAGCGCTTCGTCCTGGGTGAGAACGCGGCCGTGGTTCGGGTCGATGTGCCGAGCGGCGAAAGCGGGTCGGCCTGGAGCGTGGAGATTTTGCCGCCGCCGGCCGGCTCGCTGGAGAACGCGGCGATCTGGTTTTCCCCGAACCTGCCCGGCGGCGTGACGCCCCGGGTGGACCAGCTTCTCGTGCCCTTTGTGACGCTTGACCGGCAGGCCTGGCGGGAAGGTTTTGGAACGCCTCAGGGAGGCGAAAGGTTCTTCTTCGTCCGCAGCACGGACTCGCTTCCCGCGGCTCGCCACCTGCACGTCTCGTTGTACAGCGGCGACGAAGCCGATCGGGGGCGGTTGGTCGCGTCGGCCCGGCTGCCGGTGCCGCCTCGCTCCGGATCGGAGAGCGCCTGGGACATTGGGCGGCCGCTCGCCTCCGGCGTTTACAATCTCGTCACCGAGGTGCTGGGAGAAGACGGGGAGGTGCTGCTCCGGTGGAGTCAGCCCGTCAACGTGAGCGCGGCTCCCGCTCTCTTCCTCGGCGGCTACATGCCGGCGCTTACCTTGAGCCTTGCCGACCGGGGCGGCGATTTGCCCGCGCTGAACCTGATTCCCCAGGTTGACCCGCCGAAAGAGAGGCTGGAGCTCGACGTGGAGCTGGCGGTAGTGCCTCTTTACGCAGAGCCCGGCGGCCCGGAAAAGGTCGTGCTGTATAAACAGAGCCGCCCGTATCCCGCGCGGCGCGAGACGCTCACGCCCGGCGCGGCGCAAGCCGCGGACGGCCTCTACACGTGGCAGGTGACGGTGCGCGCTCCGGACGGGAAAGGGATCGACGTCTATCGCCGCCACTTCGTGCGCAAAGGAAACGTGCTCTTCGAGGAGCAGGCCAGCCCCGTCGCGCCGCGCCCCGTCACGTGGCTTTCGCCGGAGGACGAAGAACGAGGCTGGCTGGTCTTTACGCCGCCTTTCACGGACGGCATCCCGTACGGCTATCGCCCCGACCACGCCGATTTGCTGCGCCGGCCGACGGCGGTCTCCGCTCCCGGCGAGTTCGTGCCGGTGACGCTGGGCCTTCTCAGCCTGGACGGAGCCGAAGGTCTGACGGTGACGATCTCCGATCTCCAGGGCCCGGATGGCGCGATCATCCCCGCGGACGCGGTGAGAAAGGAGCGGGTGCATTACTGGGCGCAGCGCACCTCCTGGCGTTCCGGAGCGTTTTGGATCATTCCGGAGATGCTCATTCCTCTGCGCGAGCCGGACGTGGTGGACGCCGACCGGCGGCAGCGGGGGATGCCCCGGCCGTCTCCCTCGTTCGACTTGCTCCCCTATCAACAGGGGCAAATATGGCTCACGATCCGCGTGCCGGAGGGGATTCCCGCCGGTAGCTACACCGGGAAGGTGACCTTCGCCGACGCGCGCGGCAACACCGCGGTCACGGAACTGGAGCTTGAAGTACTTCCCTTCGCGCTGGCTGCGCCGCCGGATCGTCACTGGGGTCTCTACACGGACAGCCGCCGCTGGAACAGCATGAGCGAAGAGCGCGTCGCCGCGGAAATGCTGGACTACAAAGAGCACGGCATCACCAGTCTGATGATGTACCCGCTCACGAACGGCAGCCTCGCGATGGAGGGCGGCGCCCGCTCGGTTACGTGGGATCTGGACGCCTTTAGCCGGTACGTCCAGCTGGCCCGGCAGACGGGGCTGGATGGTCCCTTCGTTATGAGCGTGCAGGCGCTGCACGGCCGCATTGCGGCTTTGACAGGCGCAGGGTTGACCGATGACCGGTTCGCTGCCGCGTACCGGGAAGCGATCCGGGGGCTGATCGACCGCGGCGAACAGGACGGCTGGGGCGAGTTCGTCTACCACGCCGTCGACGAACCGAGCACGCCGGAGGCGGCTCAACAGACGCTGTGGCTGCTGGGCCTTATCAAACAGGAGAACGCGAGGACGTTCACCACGGCCAACAACGTCGCGACGATCAACAACATTATCAGTCCCGTCCTGGACGTGCGGACGTGGGCGGTCAGCTTCTTTCGCTCTCCCTCCGAGATCGAGCAAAGGTGGAAGGAGGCGGAGGCGGCGGGCGCCGATTTGTGGCTTTACGGGAGCGGTTCGTACACGGGCCAAGAAGGCCGGATGTACCCCAATCGATTCCTCACCGGCTTCTTCTTCTACAAGACCGGGACGGGCGGGATTTGGAGCTGGACCTTCCAGAGGGAAAAGGAGGAGCCTTTCGACGACTTCGACGGCGATCGCGTCAATCCGCGGGAACCGAAAGATGCCATGATCACCTACCCCAGTGCGTACACGAGGACGGGATCGTACGCGACCCTCCAGTGGGAAGGGATCCGGGAGGGGATTACCGATTACCGGTACCTGTATACTTTGGCCCAACGGGTGAGCGCACGGGGCGATGAGGAGCCCGAGCTGCGCCTCGCGTACGAGTCGTTGATCGCGCGGATTCCCGATTGGACGTCGGAAGTGAACGATCCGTACGTGCTGGAGGATCTGCGCCGTGAGGTAATCGCCCTCCTCAAGGCCTACAGTCAATGACAGGCGTAACCCGATCCGGCAGGGAGGCGACGAGCATCATGAAAAGACAGAGGACTGGGATCCTTCGGATTCTCCTGCTGCTTGCGGCGGCGGTACACGGGCTCTCCTTGGCTGCCGGCGCGGCGGAGCTGCGCTTTTTGGCCGTGGGACACCCGGCGGCGCTGAACAATTACCTGATCGACACCGTCTTTCCGGAGTTTGAAAAGGCCCACGGCGTGAAAGTGACCTTGGATACCGCCAACTGGGATACCCGGATGGACAAGATTCTCGTCTCCATCGCGGGCGGGGTGCCTTACGACGTGGTGGCGACCGGATCTTATGCGCCGTACGAAGAAGGGTCGCTGGGGCTGTTGGCGCCCCTGGACCATTACGTGGAGCAGTGGGACAAGCGCGACCGGTTCCCCGCCCCGCTGTGGGAGGCGACCAAGTGGAAAGGCCGCATTTACCACGTGCC
>k87-247628_pt1 | contig 18558 bp, 12 predicted proteins | sample MGYA00084031_6733416 | MGnify analysis MGYA00084031
GCCGGCGCCGGCCGCCGCGAGGGCACCAAGGAAGAGCAGGATCGCCCACGCGCGCCGACGTTGACAGTTCGCTGCGCTCATGGGAACTCCCTTCCTCCGGGCCGGTACGCCGGCGCGCCCCGGCCCGTTACGATCTTTCGACTTTCACGGGGCGACCGCTCTCGGCGGAGCGCCAGACGGCTTCGGTCAGCTCGATCACCCGCAACCCGCAGATGGGCGGCACCTGGATCTCCGCCTCGCCGCGAATCGCCTGAATGAAGTTTTCGTCCTTGTTGCCGATCGACGGGCCGAAGTCCGTCACCTCGGTGGGCGTGGGAGCGTCCTCCGTCGCAATCCAGGCGCGCCCGCCTTGGCGCAGCCAGATGACGCCCCGTTCGCCGGCAATGGTGATGTCCTCCCACATGCCGGAGGCGACCTGATCGCCCACGATAGAGATGGTGCCGATCGCGCCGTTGGTGTAGCGGACGCTCACCGCGGAGTTGATGTCGACGGCTTCACCGCGGTAGTCGACGTAGGCGAACACCTCCTCGGCTTCGAGCCCCGTCACCCACAAGACGATGTCAATGAGGTGACTGCCGGAGTCGTTCAGCTGGCCGCCTCCGCTCAGGGCCGGGTCGAGGCGCCACTTGCCTTGCTGGCCGCGCAGCCAGTTTTGCCCTTGGAACGACTGCGTGTACGTGATCCGGCCAAGGCGCCCCTGCGCGATCTGTTCTCTCACCCACCGGAAGCGGGGTTCGAAGTGGCGCTGGTAGCCGATGCACAGGATCTTCCCCGTCTGTTCCACCTGTTTGATCAGGGCGCGCGCGTCGGCGCTGGTGCAGGTCATCGGCTTTTCCACCTGCACATGCAGCCCGTGGGCCAGGCAGTACGAAGCCTGCTCGTAGTGGAGGGTATGGGGGGTGCTGATCACCACCGCGTCCAGCGGCACCTTGTCAATCATCTCTTTGTAATCGTGAAAGCTGGGCACCTTGCGGCCGAGACGCTCCTCGGCCAGCCGCAGGCTCTCGTCGCTGGGGTCGGCAAAGGCCGCGATCTCGACGCCTTCGATCTTGTTCATCGCCATGATGTGGGAGCGGGCGTTTCCCCCGGTTCCGATGAAGCCGACTCGTATGGTGCGCACAGACACAGTGCATCCTCCCTTTGGGCGAGGCGGTGAGCTAAAACGGGCCCGCCGGGCCTGGCAAGCCGCGGCAGGCCCGCAGGCGGATGCTTCCCCGGGCTGGGGGCGCGTTCCTTCCCCGCTGGGGGGATGAACGTCATATAACTGTGAAAAAAGCGCGACCGGCGGGAGCCCGACTGCGCTCAGGGCGCGCCGGCCGTCGCGGCGACCGCGTAGAGCTGGGGGTCGACGGCCGCGAGCAGCGGCGACGGCTCGCCCAGGCAGCCGAGGACGAGGTGGTGCAGCGCGCGCGTGCAGACGGTGTAAAGGAGCTTGCGCTCCGCTTCGCTGTGGTAGGTGCCGGCTCCGGCGTCGTAGACAACGACGCCGTCAAACTCCAGGCCCTTCGCCAGGTAGGAGGGGATGACCAGGGTCCCTCCCCGAAAAGCGCGGTCGTCTTTGGTCACCAGCCACAAGGGCGTCACGGCGGACAAGGCGTCGTAGACCGCGCGGCTTTCGGCGGCCGTCCGGCAAATGACGGCGATCGTCTCGCACCCTGCTTCCTGCAGCCGCCGGATGGACTCGGCCGCGGCCTTCAGCAGCCCCTGCTCGTCCTGAACCCGGATGAGGAGGGGGAGGGGACCGTCCCTTTCGATCGGTTCAATGGCCTCGGCCGGCTCGCTGCCTCCCGTGAGGATCCCTTTGGCGAACGCGGCGATCTGCCGCGTGTTCCGGTAGCTTTTGGTGAGCCGGACGACATGGGAGCGGGGCTCGGCGAAAATCTTGAGGATGGTCTCAAAGTCGGGCGCGTGCAGGTAAGGGTGGATCGCCTGGTTTACGTCGCCCAGGAGCGTGAACGTGGCCTTGGAAAAGAGGCGGCGCATCGCGGCGAAGTGGACGGCGGAATAGTCCTGCACTTCGTCCACGACCACGTGGCGGATCTCATCGAACCCCTCCGCTTCCCCCAGGGCCGCTTTCAAATAAAGGAGCGGCGCCACGTCCTCGTACGCGATCTCGCCGTTTTCCAGGCGCGCCCGCGTCGCGCGGGCGATGGCGTCGATGGCGGCGGGAAGCTCAAGGTCGCCGGCCAGCTCCTTAAGCAGCTCGGGACGGCGGAAAAGCTCGAGGTAAAGGGCGAGGGTGTCGATTGTGGCCAGCTGCTGCAGGCGGTCGTGCAAAGGCTGCAGCTCGCCTTGGACAATGGCGCGGGACATGCGCCGGATCTCGGCTCGGGTGGCCCGCGTGTTGTCGGGATCGGCCTCCAGCTGGGCCCGCACCTCCTGAAGGCGCTGCTGCTGCAGCGGCTCGATCAGGTAGAGGATGCGCCGCGCCAGTTTCTCCAGGCGCTTTACGTAAGGGAGGTAGCTGTAGGTATCGCGCACAAGGCGCAGCATTTCGCCGCGGTCGATCACCTTCTGACCCCGGTACTCGATGTCGCTTAAGGGCAGCTCGGCGCCGCTTTCGAGCCGCTTCACATACCGGTTCAGGATCTCGAGGAATTGGGGCGAGCCTTTGAACGCGATCCCCTCGACCCAAGGGGAACCCTTCGGCGGCTGCGAGGTGAGGAGCCGCTCCAGCTGGTCGGCAAGGCCTTCAGGAGGAACGGGCAGCAGCTTGGCGGCGATCTCCGGCAGCGTGAACTGCCGCATGTTCTCCTCGCCCAGTTCGGGGAGAACGCCCGAGATGTAATCGGTGAAGATCTCGTTGGGCGACAACACGGCGATGTTCTCCGAGCTTAGCGCGCCCCGGTACCGGTAGAGGAAGTAGGCCACCCGGTGCAGCGCGATGGACGTCTTGCCGCTGCCCGCGGGCCCTTGGACGATCAGGAGGCGGTGCGCTTCGTCGCGGATCACCCGGTTTTGCTCGCGCTGAATGCTTTGCACGATGGCGCGCATGCGCCGGTCGACGTTTTTGCCCAGCATGTCCTGGAGGATGTCGTCATCGATCTTGAGGTCGGTGTCGAACAGGTACTCGAGGCGGCCGCGCTGGATCCGGTACTGCCGCTTGAGCAGGAGCTCGCCGTGGATCTTGCCGCCCGCGGCGGTGTAGTGGGCCGGCCCCGGCTCAAAGTCGTAGAACATGCTGGAGACGGGCGCCCGCCAGTCGTAGACCAGGTGCTCGCCGGTGGCCTCTTCGACGAGCGCGGCGATCCCGATGTAGTAAACCGCCCGCCGGCTGCTTCCCGCCTCGACGAAATCGATGCGCCCAAAGTAGGGGGAGTTCTCCATCCGTTCAAGGCGCGGGATCATGTCGCGATACAACACATAGTCCCGCTCCTGCTGGCCCAGGAGCTCCCGGTGCTGCGTAAACTCGATGATCTCGTCCCAATCCCGCGGGATGTTGGGCAGCTCTTGCCACATGAAGGTGCGGGTCTCCACGACCTGGTCGCGGCGCTCGCGGATCAAGGCGCGCAGCCGCTCCAGCTGACGCCGGACTTCCGCGAGGGTACGGGCTAGGCGGCGTTCTTCAGCGTCACGACTTAGGTCGAGCCAGTTCACGTGGGGATCCCTCCAGAGCGCGGGGTCTGGCGCCGTGATTCGGTTTAACTTCCCCCAAATCCTCAAAATGCCTTTTACAACATCTGTCGCTCGAGGGAGGGAAGGACATCGCCTTCGGCTCCGAAGAATAACTTGTTATGGTGCGCTCGCCAACGTAGCGGCGCCGTGGCAACGAGGAGGGGCTCGTGAGTGGAGGCGGACCTTTCCTTCGCAACCTTGTGGCACGTGGCAATGACGCTGGGACTGGGGCTTTTGGTCGGCCTCGAACGCGAACGAGCCGGCAAGGAAGTGGGCCTGCGCACCTTCTCCCTGGTCGCGCTCTTGGGCTTCCTCACCTGGAACCTGGGACAGGTCTTCGCCGTTGCGACGCTTCTCTTCGTCTGCGTCGTCGTGATCATCATCAATGTGCGAGCGCTGCAAAAGGGCGCCGGCGCCGAGGCGACCACGTCCGTCGCCCTGTTTGTGATCGCCATCGTCGGCATGATGGTGGCGCAAGATATCCTGTTCACCCCGGTGGCCGTCACCGTCTTGATGCTCGCCCTTCTCAGTTGGAAGGACGAGATGGTGCTCTTCAGCCGCCACCTGCAGCGCAACGAGCTCCACGCGGCGATCACCCTGGGCATCCTCAGTTTTGTCATCTTGCCGGTCCTGCCGGAAGGGGCCCTGGACCGGTGGGGCCTTTTCGATTTGCGCCGGATCTGGCTGATGGTCGTCCTGATCAGCGCGATCGGCTTTGCCAACTACATTTTGCTCAAGTTGTACGGATCCCGGGGCATCAACTACACCGGCTTCCTCGGCGGACTCGTGAACTCCACCGCGACGGCGGCGGAGCTCGCGCAAAGGGCCCGCTCCGGCGAAGGCGCCGAAGTGGCCGCTTATCAAGGAATCATGTGGGCCCAGACGGCCGCGTTCTTGCGCAACGGTCTCATTTTGGCGCTCTTTGCTCCCAGCGCGCTGCCCGCCGGCGTGGTACCCGTCGGCATGATGCTCCTCGTCACCGTTTTGTTTGCACTGCGAGGCCAGCGGGAGGCAGACCGCGCCGCTCCGCCCGAGATCGCCATCGAGTCGCCCTTCTCGCTGCGCTCCGCCTTTGTCTTTGGACTCTACTTTGCCGCGATCACCGTCTTCGCCGGCGTAGCCGACCGGCTGCTCGGCAATTTGGGCTTTTACGTTGCCGCGTTCTTCGGGGGCATCATCTCCAGCTCGTCGACGGCGGCGACGGCCGCGCACATGGTGGCGTCGGAGCGGATCACGCCGCTCGTGGCCGGCTCCGCGGTGATCATCAGCAGTATTGCCAGCGCGTTGGCTATGCTGCCCGTCGTGTGGAAAGGGGCGGGCAGCCCTTTCCTCCTGCGCCGGGTGGCGACAGTCATCGGCTGGGTGATTGTCGCCAGCGCGGTGGGGATCCTCCTTAATCCTTTCTTCCTGCGGCAGTACGAAGTGGTCGAAGCGTGGATCGCGCGCTGACGCGTCCGCCGGCTTCGCCCGCAGCGAGCGCCGTTCGTGTCTTGCTTGAGCCTCTATTGGGAGATAATCGCGACGCGGTCGGGAACGATGGCAAAGCGCAGCGCATCGCCCGGGCGGACCGGCAGATCGGGGGGGACGAAGGTGCGCAGCGAGACGGAGCCGGTGCGGCAAGGGATGTCGAGAGAAAGCTCCATGATGTGCCCTTCGTGGACGACCGCAGCGACGCGCCCTTGAAAAGGGCCTTGCGGATCGATCACGAGACTGTCGGGCCGAAGCGAGACCGTGACGCGCTGGCCCGGCACCGCGGGGCAGTAGGCGCAGGGGACCGCGCCCAGTTCGGTGAGGACGGCCGGCGTTTCAGACTCGACGACGCCGTCAAGGAGCGCCGCGTGCCCCAGAAACTCGGCGACGAAGCGAGTGCGGGGCTTGCTGTACAGGGTATAAGGCGAGTCGATCTGTTCGATGCGGCCGCCGTTCATTACCGCGATCCGGTCCGCCACCGCGAACGCCTCTTTCTGATCGTGAGTGACTAAGATGGCGCTGGTGCCCAGCTCCTTGAGGAGCCTTCGCACCTCAAGGCGCAGCTCGTAGCGGAGGGACGCGTCTAAGTTGCTGAAGGGCTCGTCCATAAGAAGGACCTGGGGACGGGGAGCCAGCGCCTGCGCGAGCGCGACCCGCTGCTGCTGGCCGCCGGAGAGCTGGTGGGGGTAGCGGTCGGCGTACTCCGCCATGCCGACCCGCTCCAGCAGTTCGAGGGCGCGCCGGCGCGCGGTGCGCCGGTCGAGCCGGTGCAGGCCGAACGCGACGTTTTGCGCCACCGTCCGGTGGGGAAAGAGGGGGTAATCTTGAAAGACCATGCCGACGCCGCGCTTTTCCGGTCCGACGAAACACCCCTCGCCCGCCACGAGCCGGTCGCCGATGTGAATGGTGCCTTCGTCGGGCCACTCAAAGCCGGCGATGAGGCGCAGTGTGGTCGTCTTGCCGCAGCCGCTGGGGCCGAGGAGCGCGAGGATCTCGTTCTCTTCCAGCGCGAAGGTGACGTCGCGGGCGGCGAATGTCCCCGGTTGATACGCCTTGCTGACTCCTTCCAGCCGCACCTGTGCCATCCAACTCAGCCACCGTCTTTGTTTGTCTGTACGTCTTAACGCTCCTTGCTAAGACACCCTGGCATGGTCGGTTAGGTCTCCCTAAATGCAAGGGCATCGTACCACGAACGCCGGCCAATGTCAACGCGCGCGGCGGGGCTCAGCTTCGCTGGCGCAGCAGCAATCCCAAGGAACAAGAGGAGACCAGGATGAGGATGAGCGCGGGCAGGGCGGCCCGGGCGTAAAAGGCTTCGGAGACCGCGAGCCACACGCCTGTGGCCAGCGTGCGAAAGCCGATCGGGCTGAGCAGCAGCGTCGCGGGCAGCTCTTTCATCGCCGTCAAAAAGACGAGCGCGCCGCCCGAGAGGATCCCTGGCCAGATGAGGGGAACCGTGACGCGCCAGAGGACTGCAGCCGGCGAATGGCCCAGGCTGCGAGCGACGTTTTCTATGTTCGGATTCACCTGGGTGATCGCGGCCTTGAGGGCGGCGACGGCTTGGGGCAGGAAAAGGACGGTGTAGGCGAAGACCAGCATGAAGGTGGTCTGGTAAAAGGGGCCGCCGTAGCGGGCTCCAAAAAAGACGAGGGAGAGCGCGACGACAATGCCCGGCAGGGCGTGGCCGATTAGGGTGGAGCGTTCGATCAGGGCCGTCAGGCCAGAGCGAAAGCGGACGGCGAGGAGCGCAATGGGCAGGGCGACGAGGACCGAGACGACGGCCGCCGCCAAGGAGACCGCGACGGAGCTGGTGGCCATCTGCCACGAAAGGGCGACCTGCTCGCCGTGCTGCAGCCCCCGGATGAGCCAGTAAAATGTGACGCCGACCGGCAAGCCGACGGCCAAAAGGACGAGCAGCGCGCAAGCCCCCAAGGCGGGCCAGCGCCACACGCCGAGCCGCACCGGGGAAGGGGGGCGCGCGCTGCCCCGCACCGCCCGGTCGTAGCGGGCCGATCCCCGCACCCAGCTTTCCAGGAGCATCAGGCACAGCGTGGACGCGACGAGGATCAGCGAGAGGACGGCCGCGTAGTTGCGGTTGAACGACGCCTGGTACTGGACGTAGATGGCCCGGGTGAAGGTGTCGAACTGCAGCAGTGAGACGGCGGAGAAGTCGCTCAAGGCGTAGAGCGCGGCGAGCAGCCCGCCGGACAGGAGGGCCGGGCGCAGGGCGGGCAGGGTGACCCGCCAAAAGACTCCAAAGGGGCTGTGGCCCAGGGCGCGGGCCGCCTCTTCCTGGGCGCGGTCCATGGTGCGCAGCGCTGCGCAGACGGGCAGCAGGACGTAGGGGTAAGAGAGGAGCGTCAGCAGGAGCCAGGCGCCGCCGAAGCCGTAGATGTCGGGAAGGCGCGGCGCGACGCCGTCGGGAAGCGCCCGGGAAAGGGCCTGGTGGAGAATGCCGCCGCGGCCGAAGGCGGCAATGAACGTAAAGCCGCCAATCAGCGACGGAATCGCCAAGGGGACGTTGCAGGCGACCGTCCAAAAGCGCCGTCCGGGTAGGTCGGTGCGGACCAGCAGCCATCCCAAGGGGATGGAGAGCAGGCACGCCGCGACGGCGACGCTGAGTGCGAGCATGGTGGAGTTTCCCAGGATCTGAAGCGTGCGCGGGCGGCTCACCAGCGGCCAAAGCGCGGCGCCGACCTCGCTCGCGCGGATGAGCAGGTAAAGGAGCGGCAGGAGCATACAGGCGGCCGCCAAGGCGGCCGGAATCAAGAGCACAAGGGGAGGGCGCGGCCCCCGCGCTCGGCGAGAGCCACGCCCTGCAGCGATGGCCACGTTTCAGTGCGCACCTCGTTCGCGCCCGCGGCGCTAAACTCAGGACCGGCTCGAGATCAGAGGACGCCCACTTCCTGGAGGAGCTCGAGGGTGCCCTCCAGGTCGTCGAGGTTGCTCAGGTCGAGCGCCGGCGCGTTGATCTCATCCAGCGGCAGCAGTTCGGGATGGAGCTCGATCCCAAGGTCGGTCACGACGGGGTATTCATAGCTTTGCTCCGCGAAGTGCCGCTGCGCCCTCTCGGAGAGCAGGAACTCGACAAATTTCTGGGCGGCTTCGAGCCGCTGGGTCGTGTCGAGGATCCCGACGCCCGCGACGTTGATGATGGAGCCCGCGTCGCCCGCAGTGTAGTGGTTGCGGGCCGGGAAGGCGTCGCCGTGCTCGCTGAGGAAGCGGTACAGGTAGTAGTGATTGACGAAGGCGACCTTAATCTCGCCGCGGCCCACCGCGTCCACGGCCGCCGCGTTGTTCGAGAACACCTTCGGGTTGTTGGCTTGAATTCCTTTCAACCAGGCTGCTGCCCGGGCGTCGCCCTCCAAGACCCGCAGCGCGGTGACGAAGGCCTGGAAGGAGCCGTTGGTCGGCGCCCAGCCGATCTGCCCCCGCCACTTGGGGTCGGTGAAGCCCCAGATGCTGTCCGGGAGCTCCGCGGGATCGACCAGGCGGGTGTTGTACGCCACGACGCGCGCCCGGCCCGACGTCGCCACCCACTTCCCTTCGGGCGAGCGCAGGCGGGCGTCGACGCGCTCTAGAAGCGCCGGATCGAGCTGGCGCAGCCGTCCCGCCTTGGCCAGCGCACCCAGCGCGCCCGCGTCCTGGGCCCAGTAAACATCGGCGCGCGTGTTCCGCCCTTCCTCAAGGATCGTGGCGGCCAGGGCTGCCGTATCGCCGTAGCGGACCGACACCTTGATCCCCGTCTCTTCGGTAAAAGCTTCAAAGAGCGGGCCGACGAGGGCTTCGCTGCGCCCCGAGTAAACGACAAGCTCCTGAGATTGGGCAAGAGCCGCTCCAGCCGGCATCAGGCTCAAAAGGCCGGTAAGAAGCGCCACCGCCACTGCGACCAGCAGGTGGTTCCTGGCTTTCGTTTGGCTGCGGTGCAACGTGTATGTACCTCCCGAGCATTGGTTTTCCTAGGGCCGTACGTTTCGATTTAGGTTGCCCTAAATACGAAGTAAAGGTAACACGATGTGCGACCAAGTGTCAACACAAAACAAAAGAGCTTTCCGCGCGGCGCACTTTCCCATCCCTTCACGCGCTTCCAGCTCTTGGCCCGCCAGGAGAAAGGGGGTATACTGAGGTATACTACTATGAAGCCGTCGCGCCGAGGGAAGTGACGCCTTTCGCGTCTCACCAGGCCATCCCGGGAGGCATCCACACTTTATGGATGTGTTTCGGCGGCTCAAACGGTACTACTGGCCGTTTCGACGCCTTTGGTTCGTTTCGATCGTCTGCGGCGTCTTGATGACTCTGCTCGGCTTGGTGAGGCCCCTCCTCCTCCAAGCGATCATCGACCGGGTCCTTGTGGCCGGCAGGCACGGCGAGCTCGCCGGCTGGTCTTTGGCGGTGATCGGCGTCGCTTTAGCTCGCGGCCTTTTCCAGTACCTGCGCGCCTACTTGGGACACGTCTTCGGCGCCAACGCAGTCTACGAGCTGCGCAACAGCCTCTACCGGCGCCTGCAGTCCCTTTCCTTCCGCTACTACGACCGGGCCAAGACCGGCGACTTGATGGCGCGGCTGGCCGGCGACGTCGAAGCGTTCCGGATGTTCCTCGCTTTCGGTTTCGCTCACCTCCTCGACTTCGTCCTCTTGTTCCTCCTCGGCCTCACGATGATGCTTTACCTCGACTGGAGCCTCACGCTGATCGTTCTGGTCACAATGCCTTTTCTCGGGTATTTGACGGGCCGCTTCCACCTGCGCGTGCACCCTGCCTTTACCGCCTTGCGGGAAGCCATGTCCGATTTGTCGACGGTGGTGCAGGAGAACATCACGGGTGTCCGGACGGTGAAGTCCTTCGCCCAGGAGCGGCAGCAGATCAATCACTTCGCGCGGAAGGTCGCGCAGTACATCGACAAGCACATGGCGGCGACGGCCATCTGGACCCGCTATTTCCCGACGATGGAGCTGATGGGCAACATCGGCGTGCTCCTTCTGCTGTGGATCGGCGGCCGGCGCGTGATCGCGGGAGCGCTCACGGTAGGGGAGCTGGCCGCCTTCTTCAGCTTCATCTGGTATATTGTCCATCCCCTGCAGCAGCTGGGGTATCAGATCAACAACTTGACGCAGTCCATCGCCTCGGGGCAGCGCATCCTCGAGATTTTGAGCACGCCGCGGGAGATCAAAGACGAGCCCGGCGCGATGGACATCGGCCGCATCGAGGGGAGCGTTACCTTCGAGAAGGTGACGTTCAACTACTCGCCCGAGACGGGGGCCGAACCTGCGCTGGTGGACATCGATCTCCACGTGCCGGCGGGCTCGGTCGTCGGCATCTTGGGCCCCACCGGTGCGGGCAAATCGACCCTGGTGAGTCTGATCCCCCGGTTCTACGACGCAACCTCGGGCCGGGTCCTCATCGACGGCGTCGACGTGCGCAAGATACGCCTGGAGTCGCTCCGGCGCCAAGTGGGCGTCGTCTTTCAGGAGACCTTCCTCTTTTCGACGACCATCCGGGAGAACATCAGCTACGGGCGGCGGGATGCATCGTTTGAGGAGATCGTCGCCGCGGCGAAAGCGGCGAAGGCCCATGACTTCATTATGGAGCTGCCCGAGGGGTACGACACCCTGGTCGGCGAACGGGGACTGGGCCTTTCCGGGGGCCAGAAACAGCGGATTGCCATCGCCCGGGCGCTTCTGGCCGACCCTCGCATTCTGATCCTCGACGACGCGACCGCGAGCGTGGACATGGAGACGGAGCGCGAGATTCAAGAGGCGCTGGCCGCTTTGATGAAAGGCCGGACGACGTTCATTATTGCCCACCGGATCTCGTCGGTGAAAGATGCCGACCTGATCATCGTGCTCGACAAGGGGCGAATCGTCGAGCGGGGCACCCATCGCGAGCTGCTGGCACGGAACGGCCATTACCGGCACATTTACGATGTGCAGTTCAAGGATCACATCAGCGCGATGCAAAGCCTGACCGAGGCTGTAGGGGGCGGCGGAGCGGCGCTCCTGGCAGGCGGGGCGTCCGGGCGCCGGCCGGAGCAGCAGCGGGTCGCTGAGGTGTACGATCGCCGCCCGGAGGAGGCGAGCCAGGCGTGAGCGCGCGAGCTGAAGAGCGGGTGGCCCGGTCAGCGTCGCGGGCGCCTCAAGCGCGCGATGTGAGGGAGCGCTTCGTCTACCCCGACGACCGGGCGGTAGAGCGACCCTTCAATTGGGCCCAGATGAAGCGGCTGTTGGCCTATATGAAACCGTACCGGCGGCTGACCGCGCTGGTGGTCCTGGTCACCGCGGTGGGAACCCTGGCCAACTTGGCGGTGCCGCTCATCATCGGCCGCGCGATCGACGACGGAATCAGCCAGGGACGGTCCGACCTGCTGGCCAGGATGGTCCTGTACCTGGCGGTGTGCTACGCCGTCTGGTGGCTGGCGGCGGGGGTGCGGATCCAGCTGACGAATTGGATCGGCCAGCAAGTGCTGCGGGACATCCGGCAGGCGCTTTTCAGCCACGTGCAGTACCTTTCGTTCAACTTTTTCGATCAGCGTTCGGCCGGATCGATCCTGGTGCGCATCATCAACGACGTGAACGCGCTGCAAGAGCTGTTCACCAACGGCGTGGTCAACGTGTTGATGGACCTGTTGATCTTGACCGGGATCGTGGCCATCATGTTCTCGCTCCATCCGGGGCTGGCTCTGGCGTCGTTCATCGTCGTGCCGCTGATGTTCTTGATCTCGACGCGCCTGCGCCGCCAGATCCGGCTGCGCTGGCGGGAGGTGCGGGTGCGCCTGGCCCGCATCAACGCGCACCTCAACGAGGCGATCCAGGGCATGCGCGTCACCGAGGCGTTCGTGCAAGAGCGGGAGAATATGCGCTTCTTTGAACACATCAACGACGACTACCGCCAGGCGATGAACCGCTCGAGCCGGGTCGCGGACCTTTTTACGCCCGTGGTCGAAGTGACCGGCGCGCTGGGGGCGTGCATCGTTTACTGGTACGGCGCCCGGCTGGTGATCGGCGACGCGCTGACGATCGGTCTGTTCGTCGCTTTCGTTCAGTACCTGGGCAGATTCTGGGAGCCGATCTCCCGCCTGGGAAACGTCTACAACCAAGTGCTGCAGGCGATGGCCTCATCCGAGCGCATCTTTGAATTTCTTGACACGAGCCCGACCGTCGCCGAGAAGCCCGGCGCATATCCGCTGCCGCCCATCGCAGGCCGCGTCCGCTTCGAAGGGGTCACCTTCGAGTACAAGCCCGGCCGTCCCGCACTGCGGGGGATCGATCTGGAGGTCGAACCGGGCCAAGTGGTGGCGCTCGTCGGGCCCACCGGTTCGGGCAAGACGAGCATCATCAACCTGCTGTGCCGCTTCTACGACGTGACGACGGGGCGGGTGACCATCGACGGGCACGACGTGCGCGACGTCACGCTGAGCTCGCTGCGCTCACAGATCGGCATCGTCCTGCAAGACACCTTCTTGTTCTCGGGGACATTGCTGGACAACATCCGCTTTGCGCGGCCCGACGCGCCGCTGGAGGCGGTGCGCGAAGTGTGCCGGGCGGTGGGCGCTGACACGTTCATTGAGAGTCTGCCCGACGGGTACGAAACCGTGGTGAGCGAGCGGGGCAGCGGCCTTTCTCAAGGGCAGCGGCAGCTCATCTCCTTCGCCCGGGCGCTCCTGGCCGATCCCCGGATCTTGATCTTGGACGAGGCGACCGCCAGCGTCGACACGGAGACCGAGCTCCACATTCAAAAGGCTCTCGAGCGGCTGCTGGCAGGGAGGACCGCCTTTGTCGTCGCCCACCGCCTCTCGACGATCCGCGGCGCGGACAAGATCGTGGTCCTCGATCACGGCCGCATCGTGGAGACGGGCACGCACGACGAGTTGATGGCCCGGGGCGGCCTCTACCGGAAGCTGGTCGAGGCGCAGTTCAAGTTCTTGGAGGACGACGTCCCGGCCGTGCCGTAGCCGCGGCATAGGGCGGCGTCTACGCGGCCGGCGGCCGGAGGAAGAGCCCGCCGAGGACGAGGCCGAAGGCGACCGCCAGCACCGGATGCCACTGGAGAAGGTAGATCATGCCGAAGCCGATGACCGCCAGGCCGATGGTGGGGGCCGACTTGACGAATGCGAGGTAGTCGACGGCCAGCGTGACGAAGAGCACCCAGACGATGGGCCGCACGCCGGCGATCATGCCCTGAACGAGGGGCGAGCTTTTGAACCGGGACAGGACGGTGTACAAGGCGATCATCGCGATGACCGTCGGGGCGACGGTGGCGATGAGGGCGACGGCGGCCCCGGGCCAGCCGGCGACGTGGTAGCCGACGAACCCGGCCATCTTGGTGGCGATCGGTCCCGGCAGTGTGTTGCCGATGGCCAGCGCGTCCGCGAACTCCTCCCGGGTCATCCACTGGTAGTTGTTCACCGCCTCGGCTTCGATCAGCGGGATGGTGGAGGGGCCGCCGCCGTATCCGAAAATGTTCGCGCGGAAAAACGCGACGAAAAGCTGAACGAGACGGGTTGCGAATTCGCTCATGGCTTCGACGCTCCTTGCCCCGCGCGGCGCGGGGCGCAATGGTGGTGCAGCAGTCCCGCTGTTTGGGGCCCGAACATGGTGTTGGCCGGCGCCGCGTTAAACTCCTTGTTCACAGGGTCCCTATACTTTGCGTGAAGGAGCGAGGTCACCGTGACGCGTCCACTCCGTGCCGGGTTGCTCTCCCTTCTTGTGCTGAGCTGTCTCCTTTTATCCCCGTTCCCTTCCCGGGCGGGCTCCAGCGGCGGATTGGCCGCCGGCGAAGCACCGGCGCTGCGCGCCACCCGGGGAGAAGTGGTCCCCCGCATGCTGCATCCCAACCTCCTCCCCAACGGCGATTTCGACTTGGGCGTTGAGGGTTGGACGCTTCTTGACGAAAGGGGCGCCGGGGCACGAATTGAGGTCGCCCAGACCGAGGCGGGTCCGGCGCTGCGGATTCACAAGCCCGGGTGGGGGCCCGTGCGGCTCGTCACGGATCCCATCCCCGTGCGGCCCGGCGCACGGGAGCTGCAGGTGACAGGGCTGTACCACACGCGCGACGCGTCGTTCGGCAGCATGGCGGAGCTGACGCTGCTACAATTTGAAAGCGCCGAACGGGCCGGCGGCCCGCTGCCGCCGTGGCGCCCGTCGCCGTCGGCCCTGGTCGCGCACCGCAGCCTCTTCAATTCGAAAGAAGGCGATTGGCGGCGCAAGACCCGGACGTTTGCACTGTCGCCCCAGACGACTCACGTCCGTCTCGTCTTGACCCTCGAAGGGCCGCCGGTCACTGTCCTCCTCGACAACTTGTACCTGGCCGAACCGGGAGAGAGCGAGCGCTTGTGGTCCGAGCCTGCAAGGGAGCTGCCCACGGCCCTGGCCGCCCGGCAGCGCATGCTCCTGGAGGGCCGCCTGGCGCTGGAGGAACGGCCCGACTCGACCGCAGTGGTGAAACTGGAAAACGGGGTGCCGCGCCTTTGGGTGGACGGCATACTGCACGTGCCTCAGATTCACATGGGGGACGTTTCGAACCCGGCCCGCAGCTACTTCCGGGAGTTTGGCGAGTATAACGTGCCGATTCACATCGTGTCGCTGCGCAACGTGACGCAGCGGGTGTGGACCGGTTACCGGCAGTACGACCTGGCCAAGGTCGATGCGATCATGTGGGACGCCGTTTTGCGGGAGCCGGACGGCTACTTTATCGTCCATCTTGATCTTACGGCCTATCCGGCGTGGCACGAGGAGTTTCCCGAACACGCGGCTCAGGATCGAAACGGAGCGTACGCCACCTCGCGGCACGGCCATTACGCTCCTCCCGACTACTGGTCCCTGGAGTACCGTGACCAAGCGTATCACTTCATCCGCACCTTGGTGGAACACATTCACGGGCAGCTTTACGGCAAAGCGGTGATCGGCTACTTCATCACCGGGGGAGAAGACGGCCAGTTTTACTACCAGGTGGCACGGCAGACCATCCAGGACGGGAATGCTCCGGGCGCACTGCCTCTGTTCCGGCAGTGGCTTGCCGCGAAATACCCGACCGTCGAGGCGCTCCGGGAGGCGTGGGGGGACCCGGATCTAACTTTTGAGAGCGCCATGCCGCCAATTGCAGATCAAAAGTATCCGGGCACCTTTATGGATCCGAAAAAGAACCGGAAAGAAGTCGACTTCTTGACGTACCTGAACGAGGAGCTGGCCCGGTTCCTCGTCGAAGCGGCGCGCCTGGTGAAACAGACCGCCCCCAAAGAGGTCATCGCCGGCGCGTACTACGGGCGGGGAGCCAGCCTCCTGGTTTACCCCATGCACGCCCAAACGAGCGTGATGTTGAAGTCTGAGTGGATCGACTTTATGGGCGGGCAACCCGGGTACTACGGCTGGCGCGACCCGGGCAGTTCGGGTCACTTGACGTGGGTATTCGACTCCGTCCGCACGCACGGGAAGTTGATGATGGTCGAGCTCGATTACCGCACCTGGAAGAGCCGGTACGAAAGCTTGAGCCACGATTTTAACGTGGGGCGCTATTGGAACATGGACGACCTGTACGGGGCTGCCGCGCGGGAACTGGGGAAGATGCTTTCGCTCGGGGGCGGCGCCTGGTGGATGGAGATGACGGGCGGCTGGTTCCACGACGACGAGATTATGGAGATGATCGGGCGGCTGCACGACGTGAGCCAGAGGCTTTACGAGTCCGGCGCCTCGGTCAGCCCCGCCGACATCGTCTTCGTCGCCGACGAACGGAGCTACTTTTGGACTACCGAGCAGTACAACGTGGTGAACGGGGCGAACTTGCACAGCTTGAACACCCAGCAACGAGCCATCAACCGCTCGGGGGTGAAGTACGATTTCTACTACCTCGACGACCTCATCGAGGGAGAGCTGGACCAGTACAAGGTGTACGTCTTCCTCAACCTCTACTACCTCACCGACGAGGTGCGGGCGTTCATCGATGAGCGGCTGAAGCGGGACGGCAAAGTGCTCGTCTGGCAGTACGCCCCCGGCTATGTGACGCCGGAGGCGCTCTCCCTGGAGTCGATGGCGGCGCTGACCGGCATTCGCCTCGGCACGGACGGCGGGAGCCTGGAGTCCTACTTTGCCGGGGAGGCCCGGGCCGGGGCGCCTCAGAGGCTCCTGGACCGGCTGGGGGGCGTGCCCGTTGGACTCGGCTTTGTCCCGGTCATGCAGCGTTTTTACGTCGACGACCCGGCGGCAGCCCCGCTGGCTTACTACACGGACGGCCGGGTGGCTGCCGCAGTGAAAGAGATGGGGACGTATACGAGCGTATATCTGGGGCATCCTTCGGGGCTCACCCCGCAGTTCATTGCGAACCTGGCGGTCTTCGCGGGCGTGCACACGTATTTGGAACCGGGCGACATGTTCATGCACCATCGGGATGACCTTGCGGTGATTCACGGGGTCGAAGGAGGCCAAAAAGTGCTCCGGCTTCCCTTCCCGGCCCGGGTGACGGACCTGCTGGCAGCGCGCGTGCTGGCTGAGGAAGCGCAGGAAGTGGCGATCCGTGTGGAGCCCGGGCAGACGCTTTGGCTGCAAATCGAGCGCTGACGCGGCGCAAATGTGAGGGCGCCGGACAGGCAAAAGGGAACAGGCGGCCTTCCCATAATGTTTGATAACGGAGACCAATTTTCTCACATTGGGGGTTCGGCCGGTGACTCGCCTGTCTCGATCGCTCATGGGAGCGGGGCTGCTCGCCTTGGCGCTCCTTTTCCACGCGGCGCCGTGGCCTGCGGCGCTGGCGCAAAGCGTCACGTTGGACGTGCTGGTGCACGGCAACGCCAGCTATCTGGAGCGCACGCGCGCGTTCTTTGACGGGTTTGAAAGACACCATCCCGGCATCAAGATCAACATCATCCCCGATTCGGGCGACAGACCCGAAGAACGCCTCGCCGTCATGGTGAGCGCCGGCGTGTCGCCCGACCTGGTCCGGCTTTGGGGCGTTCCCGAAGTGGCCAAGGCGGGGCTGATTCAAGATCTCACGCAACGTTTTGAAACGCTGCCAAGCTCGGTGCGGGAGGATTTCTGGCCGCTCCTGATCAACGGGACGCTGAGCTGGGACGGAAAACTTTACGCGCTGCCCCTGGGAACGGCTGTAAGCACGTTCTTCTACAACAAAAATCTCTTCAATGAAGCCGGCGTGCCCGCGCCCTCTCCGGAGTGGAGTTGGGAAGTTGAGGGGACGCGGGAGCTGCAGCGGCTCACCCGGGACCGGGACGGGGACGGGTCGCCGGAGGTGTACGGCCTGGTCCGCATCGACGGCGGCTTGGGGCGCGAGATCTTCCCCTTCTTTTACGCCGCGGGTGGGGGTCCGCTTTTTAGCGCCGACGGCACCCGGTTTCTGGGCAATTCCGACGCCGTACGGGACGCGCTGCAGTTCGTTTACGACCTGGCTCGCGTGCACCAGGTGATGCCTGCCAGCGGAAGCAGCTGGACCAACTTCGGCCAGCAAAGCGCCGCGGCGATGCTTTGGGGAAGCTTCATGTTCGGCTATATGCAGGACTTCCCCGATCTTGAATGGGATATCGCGCACACGCCGACCTTCCGCGGCGGCCGGGCGACCAACATCTGGCCGGAGACTCCGTACGCGATTCCGGTGGGCGCCAAACACCCCGATGAAGCGTGGAAGGTGCTCGAGTTCATCGCCAGCGTCGAGGGCCAAACCCTGGCCATGGAGCTGGGATGGGGCATCCCGCCCGCCCGGCGCAGCGTCGCGCTCTCCGCGTTTATGGACGCCTTTGCGGACGTCAACATTCCGGCGATGATCGATATGATCAACGAGCCCCTGACGCAGGTGGTGCCCGAACATATCCCGGCTGATATCCGCACGTTCTTTTACCAAAACGTGATCCAAGCGGTGTACGCCGGCACGGCGGGGCCCGCGCAAGCGCTGGAGGCGGCTGCTCCGGTGATTCAAAGCATGCTCGACGAGTGGAACGCGCAAGGCGGCCCGGCCAGATGAGCGCTCCAGGGGAGGCGGTGCGGGATTGTAAACGTTGTGTTAATTCCGCCCGCCTTCCCTTGCGGTTTCCTGGCGCGCCAAGTACACTGTAATCGGGACAATTAATGGAAGGGCTGGGACAAAAGTGGTCCCGTCCCGCCGCCGGGTGAATTTACAAGGAGCGGATGCCACATGAAACTGTGTCCCGATTGCAAGCACCAAAACGTCGGCACCGTCTACTGCACGCACTGCGGCGCCGATCTGCACCGCAGGGCGCGCAAGCTGGGCGCGATCGAGCGCTTCGCGGCCAGCCTCGACCGTGTGATGAGCAACTCCGTCTATCGCTAATCGCGCGAGGAAAGACGGGATCAGAGTTCGTCGGTCGTGACAAACATCCGGTAGTTCAAAGCGCTCTCGGCGGCCAGTTGCAACGTGACCACCTCGTAGCGCCCCACGCGCTCCCGTGACGGCAGCGTTTGCATCCCCGCGATCCTTCCGGCGGTTTCGACGACAAAGGCGATATCGCCGCGCTGGAGCAC
>k87-46394_pt1 | contig 18553 bp, 16 predicted proteins | sample MGYA00084031_6733416 | MGnify analysis MGYA00084031
AAGTTATTTAAGATAGGGATGAAAAAGTAGAAAAAATGTTAAAAAATCATTTTTCTAACAAATTTTTTTGCCGTTTCAATTGTTTTTCATTCACAAAAGTCTGATAATTGTTTATAATAAGGATAGATTCATAAATAGGCTCTAGAAACGTATGTTGTACACATCGACAGAGTCATATCTTTGATGAGATTTCTATAGAGAATTTTGAATTGCCTATTTTTGTTTCTCTTAAGAAAAAATGTAAGCATTTTCTTTTCGTCGTTAGTTTCATGAGCAAGCGCTCAATCATCTAGAAGTTTAAATAACCCATTCGATTTCGTTTGATATAAGTTAATTTTATTAACGAGAAATACATAGAGAAAGAGGATTCTCTACATATAAACGATGATAATAAAATGTGATGGGGAGATTTTTTTATTGCAATATTTGGACTTTTTAGATTAATATGGGGAATTAGAGGTAAAGGAGAGGATTTTTATGACAGTAACACGCGGTCTAGAAGGAATCATTGCTACTACTTCATCTGTAAGTTCGATTATCGATGATAATTTAACTTATGTAGGTTATAACATTGATGATTTAGCAGAACATGCAAGCTTTGAAGAAGTGGTATATTTACTATGGCATCGAAAACTTCCAAATTTAGAGCAATTAAGTGAAATTAAGAGACAACTTGCGGAAAATGCGAAAATTCCACAACAAGTCATTGACCACTTCAAAACATACCCTATCAAACGTGTGCATCCTATGGCAGCACTTCGAACAGCTGTATCATTACTCGGCTTATTTGATGAAGAAGCTGATGATATGAGTCCTGAAGCAAATTATAGAAAAGCGATTCGCCTTCAAGCACAGCTTCCAATTATCGTTACATCATTTGCACGTATTCGAAAAGGATTAGAGCCAATTGAGCCACGAACAGATTTATCAATGGCTGCAAATTTCTTATATACGTTACTAGGTGAGGAGCCTAATGAAGTAGCAGTTGAGGCATTTAATAAAGCACTTGTCTTACATGCTGATCATGAATTAAATGCGTCAACTTTTACTGCAAGAGTATGTGTTGCAACTTTATCTGATGTATATTCCGGTGTTACCTCAGCTATCGGTGCACTTAAAGGTCCATTACATGGAGGGGCAAACGAGGCAGTTATGAAAATGCTCTCTGAAATTGGTGAAGTAGAAAATGTTGAAAGCTACATTAATGAAAAATTTGCCAATAAAGAAAAAATTATGGGCTTCGGACATCGTGTCTATCGTAAAGGAGACCCTAGAGCAAAACATCTGAAGAAAATGTCAGAGAAATTGACAAAATTAACAGGTCAGCCTAAATGGTATGAAATGTCTACAAAAATTGAAGAGCTTGTTACGGCAAGAAAACCATTGCCGCCAAATGTAGATTTTTATTCTGCATCAATGTATCATAGCTTAGGTATTGATCATGATTTATTTACACCAATCTTTGCAGTAAGTCGTGTTTCTGGATGGCTTGCACATATTTTAGAACAATATGAAAACAATCGATTAATCAGACCACGTGCTGAGTATGTAGGTCCAGAGAAACAAATCTATATTCCTGTAGAACAAAGAGGATAAGGATTCAATTCATATTATTTAAAAACGGTAATCCTCCCTGCTAAATGGGGGGATTACTCTGTGAAGTAAAAAATAGTAGTGAAACACTTCAAAAAAACTAAAAAACTACTATACTAAAAAGGTATTATCTATCCAATGGATAAATAAAATATATTACATAACCTGGGAGGTAATTTTTTTGACACAAGGCGAAAAAATTCAAGTTACTAATGGAGTTTTAAATGTACCAAACAATCCAGTTATACCATTCATTGAAGGAGATGGAATCGGTCCTGATATTTGGGCTGCAGCATCACGTGTATTAGAAGCAGCGGTTGAAAAAGCATACAATGGTGAAAAGAAAATTGTTTGGAAAGAGGTTCTTGCAGGAGAAAAAGCATTTAACCAAACAGGTGAATGGTTACCAGATGAAACATTAGAAGTTATTCGTGAGTATTTAATCGCGATTAAAGGTCCATTAACAACACCAATTGGCGGAGGTATCCGTTCATTAAACGTAGCACTTCGTCAGGAGTTAGATTTATTTACTTGCTTACGTCCTGTTCGTTATTTCCAAGGTGTTCCTTCACCAGTTAAACGTCCAGAAGATACTGATATGGTTATTTTCCGTGAAAATACAGAAGATATCTATGCAGGTATTGAATATGCAAAAGGAACAGAAGAAGTAGAAAAATTAATCAACTTCTTAAAAAATGAAATGGGTGTAAATAAAATTCGCTTCCCTGAAACATCTGGAATCGGAATTAAGCCTGTTTCACAAGAAGGTACAAGCCGTCTAGTAAGAGCTGCAATTAACTATGCAATTGAGCATGGTCGCAAGTCAGTTACACTAGTTCACAAAGGTAATATTATGAAATTTACTGAAGGTGCTTTTAAAAACTGGGGTTATGAACTTGCTGAAAAAGAATTCGGCGATAAAGTATTTACGTGGGCTGAATATGATCGCATTGCAGAAGCTGAAGGTAAAGAAGCAGCTAATAAAGCTCAAGCTGATGCAGAAGCAGCAGGAAAAATTATTATTAAAGATTCAATTGCAGACATTTTCCTACAACAGATTTTAACTCGTCCTCGTGAATTCGATGTAGTAGCTACAATGAACTTAAATGGAGACTATATTTCTGATGCATTAGCAGCACAAGTTGGTGGTATCGGTATTGCACCTGGAGCAAACATCAACTATGAAACTGGTCATGCTATTTTTGAAGCAACTCATGGAACAGCACCTAAGTACGCGGGCTTAGACAAAGTAAACCCATCTTCAGTACTTCTTTCTGGTGTTCTTATGCTTGAACATCTTGGTTGGACTGAAGCAGCTCAATTAATTACAAATTCAGTTGAAAAGACAATTGCCTCAAAAGTTGTTACTTATGACTTTGCACGTTTAATGGAAGGTGCAACAGAGGTTAAATGTTCAGAATTTGCTGATGAGCTAATTAAAAATTTAGGTTAATACTAATCGAGAGTTAGTTCGTTATGACTTCTAAGGGGCGTTCTTTGGACGAAGCGAATATGTTCGAAGGTTTAGAATGTATATTTGCTTATCCAAAGATTCGTCCCATTTTTCTAACAAATAAGGAAACGATAGCGAGAGGATGGTTTTTATGGCAATTACACGTAAAAAGGTGTCTGTTATCGGAAGTGGATTTACTGGTGCAACAACTGCTTTTCTCCTTGCCCAAAAGGAGTTAGCTGATGTTGTTTTAGTGGATATTCCTCAAATGGAAAATCCTACAAAGGGCAAGGCATTAGATATGCTTGAGGCTAGTCCAATACAAGGATTTGATGCAAATATTATTGGTACATCCAATTATGAAGATACAGAGAAATCTGACATAGTTGTTATTACAGCTGGAATTGCTAGAAAGCCTGGAATGAGCCGGGATGATCTTGTCTCAACAAATGCAGGGATTATGAAGTCTGTTACAAGGGAAGTAGTTAAATATTCTCCTGATTGTACGATCATTGTTTTGACAAACCCTGTCGATGCAATGACATATACTGTATACAAGGAATCTGGTTTCCCTAAGCATCGCGTAATAGGACAGTCAGGTGTATTGGATACTGCTCGCTTCCGTACGTTTGTTGCTCAAGAATTAAATCTTTCTGTTAAAGATATTACTGGATTTGTATTAGGTGGACATGGAGACGATATGGTTCCGCTTGTACGTTATTCATATGCAGGTGGTATTCCTCTGGAAACATTAATTCCGAAAGAACGCCTTGATGCTATCGTTGAAAGAACACGTAAAGGCGGCGGTGAAATTGTTAATCTATTAGGGAATGGAAGTGCATATTATGCTCCTGCAGCTTCACTAGTAGAAATGGTAGAAGCAATTGTAAAAGACCAACGTCGTGTTTTACCATCAATTGTCTATTTAGAGGGTGAATATGGATTTGATGGTATTTATTTAGGTGTTCCTACCGTACTTGGTGGAAATGGGTTAGAACAAATTATTGAGTTAGATTTAACTGAAGATGAAAAAGCTGCCTTACAAAAATCAGCGGATTCAGTTAAAAATGTCATGAAGGTATTATCTTAGTACGATTGGACGATAATCATGTAATAGATAAAAAGAAAGTTGAGTTTTGCTCAATTTTCTTTTTTTACTATCTAATTATATATGGTGCCTTCTTCTGCTTAATAATTGAATTTAAGTGATATATAAATGAATTGTAAATGATACAAAGGTGGTGCTAACCATGCTTCTTGGGAAGAAGCGAAAACTTGGAAGAAATATTAAAGATATTTCTATTGGTGAAAAATTATCGTTAACGGAAAAAATAGAGGATAAAGAATTACTCCTTTATTTAGGATTAACGAATGATGCGAATCCGCTCTACATACAGCATGACTATGCTTCTCAAACTCCATACAAAAAACCTCTTGTTCCAAGCATTATGTTAACAGGTATAATAATTTCTGCAATCTCAAAATATTTACCTGGGCCTGGAAGTCATATTTTGAAACATGAATTAACATTTCATAGACCTATTTATCATTATACAGTTATACAATTTAATTTTGAGGTAACAGAAATATTAGTATCAGAAAATAAAATTGTTGTTTCGGTTCAAGCATTAAGTTCTGAGGAAGAAATATTAATTGATGGAAGTGTTACGGTAAGTCCACCGTGTACAACCGAACAAGTGGAAGGGAATGCATTAGATAATTTTTAACTTTTGGATAATTAGTTGAACGTATTTTAATTGACAATACGATTAAAGAAAGATGATGGTAAAATACATACAAAAATTGGATATGTCCAGCTTAACGATGAAACTGCAATTTTTATATGCAGTTTTTTTCATTAGGTTCCTTTTTTAGATGTCGTTTTTAAGCCTAATCTGTGTTTGGGAATGAGTAAAGTGCTTAACTACTGCTTAAAATTGAAAAATCCTCCGAAAATCCTATTAATTTGAAGTTTCTTATAGTTTGAGTTACGATATAATGAATTTACAAAAGATGATAGAGTTTTGTGAATAGTAGAAAAGTGATTTTTATATAAGAAGTCTTTTCGATTATTCGTACTTTATTTCGGCAGACAATGTTTTGCTGAAGATTCTTTGGGAATAGAGAGAAAATGGAAATGAGATTTCGTGAGGAAAACGCTACATGAAACAAGTTTTCGAGATATAATAGAAGTAAAAACAGATTGGTTGTTTGTAGGGGAATAATGAGTGTTGGAGGATTTTATGAGTAAGAAGATTTTAGTTGTGGATGATGAGCAATCGATTTTAACATTGCTACAGTATAATTTAGAGAAGGCGGGCTATCTTGTCCAAACTGCTATGGATGGTGAGGCAGGGATACAAAGCTGTATCGCTGATGAGCCAGATTTAATTGTTTTAGATCTTATGCTTCCAAAAATGGATGGACTTGAGGTTTGTAAGGAACTTCGACAAAGAAAAATAATGGTTCCAATTTTAATGTTAACTGCTAAAGACGATGAATTTGATAAGGTATTAGGTCTAGAACTAGGCGCTGATGATTATATGACTAAGCCATTTAGTCCAAGAGAAGTTGTAGCAAGAGTTAAAGCTATTCTTAGACGATCATCACATACTCATCAAGAAGTAGAACAAAAGGAACCTGATGAACCAGAACAAATGATTATCGGTGATTTAAAAGTTTTACCAGAGCATTATGAGGCTTATTACGTGAATGAGAGATTGGATTTAACACCAAAGGAGTTTGAGCTTCTTGTTTATTTAGCGAAACATAAGGGAAGAGTCTTGACGCGTGATCAACTTCTTAGTGCTGTTTGGGACTATGACTTTGCCGGAGATACAAGAATAGTCGATGTTCATATCAGTCACCTCCGTGAAAAAATTGAAAGAAACACGAAAAAGCCGCTTTACATTAAAACAATAAGAGGATTGGGCTATAAGTTAGAGGAGCCTAAAATGGATGAATAAATTTCGTTCCCGATTACTTTTTGGGCTATTTGTATTAATTGTATCGGTTCTTGTCGGTTTAGGTTTATTATTAGGACAAATTTTTCAAAACTATTATATTAATTCTTTTAAGGACATGTTACAAAAGGAAGCGAAACTAGCCAAAACTCTTGTGTTTGAGAAAGGGTTATCGAATGAAGAATCTACAAGCTTTGTCCTTGATTTGAGTGAGTCGTTTACTTCGCACATTACAATATTAAATGAGAATGACGAGGTAATTTATGATGCAGGGCAACTAGAAGGCGCACATGATCATCATCAAATGATTGAAAACGTCCTTCCGGTTATGAAAAACAAAGAAGAAGGGCATTATGCAACAGATCCTGCGAATAAAATCGGCTATTTTGGGTTACCGATTATTGAGGGAAATACGTATAAAGGGATCGTCCTTGTTAACACATCAATTGAAGAACTAAATAAGATGATTCAACAAATGTGGATATTGTTAGTCGTGAGTTTAAGTTTAGCTTTTATCATTATCCTATTTATTGGCGTAAAAATTACACGACAATATACTCGCCCTATTGAGTCTGCCACAAAGGTTGCAATGGAGCTTGCGAAGGGAAATTATAAAGCACGTACTTATGAGGATCATCTCGATGAAACAGGAATGCTTAGTCAATATATAAATATTTTAGCAAGAAATCTTCAAGATATGACACGTGCTCAAGAAATGCAGCAGGACCGTCTCCAAACTTTAATTGAAAACATGGGTAGCGGCTTAATTTTAATCGATGGAAGAGGATATATTAATTTAGTTAATCGAGCCTATAAAGAGTTATTTGAAGTGGAATCTGCGAAATTTCTTTATCAGTTATATTATGATGCGTTTACTCACAATGAAATCATTGAGCTTGTTGAAGAAATCTTTATGACCGAAGTAAAAGTAAGAAAGCAACTCCAGCTACCGTTAAATATAGAATTTAAGCATTTTGAGGTATATGGAGCGCCGATAATCGGAACAAATGATGAGTGGAAGGGGATCGTCCTTGTATTCCATGATATAACAGAATTGAAAAAATTAGAGCAAATGAGGAAGGACTTTGTTGCAAATGTTTCTCATGAGCTCAAAACTCCAATAACATCAATCAAAGGGTTTAGCGAAACTTTGCTGGACGGTGCACTCAATGATAGGGAGACTGCTGAATATTTTTTATCGATTATTCTTAAAGAAAGTGATCGATTACAAACATTAATCCAAGATTTATTAGATTTATCAAAAATTGAACAGCAAGGCTTTAAGCTATCTATTCAAGCTTGTGATGTGAAAGAAATATTAGAGGATATCGAAGTCATCCTTAAAGGTAAGGCAAAAGAAAAACAAATCGAATTGACATATACCGTTCCAGAGGGCTTTGTTTTTGTTGAAGGGGATTTATATCGATTAAAGCAAATTTTTATTAATTTAATTAACAATGCATTAACATATACACCAAAGGGTGGCTCGGTTCATGTTCAAGTAGAGAAAGATGAAGGAGCTGTTATTGTTACAGTTTCTGATACAGGAATTGGTATAAAAACAGAAGAAATACCGCGAATATTTGAGCGTTTTTATCGAGTTGATCGTGCCCGAAGTAGAAATTCTGGAGGAACGGGTTTGGGATTAGCAATTGTTAAGCATTTAGTCGAGGCTCATAAAGGCTTAATAACAGTGAAGAGTCAACTTGGTGAAGGAACTACTTTTACTGTAAGGTTAAATGAAAAGTTTGAGTCGGAAATCTAATTGGTGTAAATTTCGACATACTTTACAAATAATTTACATGAGGTTTATCCTATCTTAATATACAGTTGATATGATACAAAGTGAAAACCCCTTCATCCAAGGAGCCAATCTTTTGGACGAGAGCGTAAAGCTCTCGTCCCTTTTTTTATGCAGTAAGATTTTTCTATTACTGAGTAATATTTGAAACTTTCTCCAATTAAATACGTATGAAAGGTGAGGTAAAAGTACGTAGAGAAAGTAGGGGTAGGATGTTAAGTATAAAAAGAATTTTTACCATCATCGGATTTGCTATTCTGCTTATTTTACTGTCGATTGTTGTATTTACATCTTGGTATACAGTTGACGAATCCGAACAGGCGGTAATGATTACACTTGGTAAAGTTGAGGAAGGTGTAAGTGAGCCTGGTTTACATTTTAAATATCCATGGCCAATTCAATCTGTAGAAATCCTATCAAAGGAAACATTTAGTTTACAATTTGGATATAAAGAATCAAAGGACGGAGAAGTAAAGGATTTTCCAAAAGAGACAAAAATGATTACCGGTGATGAAAACATTGTTTTAGCAGATATGGTTGTCCAATGGAAAATAACTGAGCCGGGTAAATATTTATTTAATGCTGAAAATCCGGAAGAAATATTAGAGGATGCTACATCAGCTTCTTTAAGAAGTATTATTGGTAGCTCAACAATAGATGATGCTTTAACATCTGGTAAGGTGGAAATTGAAAAACAAGTACAAGAGCTTTTATCAACGCTTATAAAAAATTATGATATCGGAATTACAATATTAGCTGTTAAATTGCAAGATGTTGACCTTCCTAATGAAGAGGTACGTAAGGCGTTTACAAATGTAACAGATGCTCGTGAAACAATGAACACTAGGAAAAATGAAGCAATGAAATATCGTAATCAACGGACTGAAGAGGCTAAAGGGGAAAAGGATGCGATTATTCATGCGGCAAATGGAGATAAAGCATCCCGTATTGAAGAAGCCCGGGGCGATGTCGCACAATTTAATGCTATTTATAATGAGTATGTCAATAATAAAGACATTACGAAAACAAGACTTGTGCTAGAAACAATTGACCAAGTATTACCTAATGCAGAAATTTATATTATGGAAGATGACGGTAATACAATGAAATACTTACCGATAAAAGAAACAACTACTAGCAAGACAGTAGTACCTGAAGAAGAGAGTTCATCAGAACCATCAGAACCATCAGAACCAACTGAACCAACTGAACCATCAGATACGTCAGATAGTAAAGGAAGTGAAACAAATGGCCGATGAAAAAATAGTGAACATGGGTGAAAAGAAGCTTCCATTTATTAAAGGGTATATCCGTGCGGGAATTATCCTATTGATTACGATTATATTGCTTGTAATTGTATTAACAAATATTTTTATTGTTAAGGAAAATGAATTTAAAGTAGTGAGACAATTTGGTGAAGTAGTTCGCATCATTGAGCAGCCTGGATTAAATATGAAAATACCGTTTATTCAGTCTGTAACAACTCTCCCTAAATATCAAATGACCTATAATGTTCAGGAAGCAGAAATTAATACAAAGGACAAAAAACGACTCATAATTGATAACTATACAGTTTGGAAAATAGATGATCCGAAAAAACTTATTGCGAATGCTCGTACCCTTGTAAATGCAGAAACAAAAATGGCGGAATTCGTTTTTTCAACGGTTCGTTCAGAGCTTGGACAATTGAATTATGATGATATTATAAATGATGAAAAATCGTCAAGGGGAAGTTTAAATGACCAGGTTACAGATATCGTAAATGAGTTATTAGAAAAAGATGATTATGGTATAGTTGTAACAGATGTACGAATGAAGCGAACGGACTTACCTGAAGAAAATGAACAATCGGTTTTTACTAGAATGATTTCTGAACGGGAATCAACTGCACAAGGATATTTATCGAAGGGTGATGCAGAAAAAAATAGAATTATTGCGGAAACAGATAGTGAAGTAAAGGAAATGCTTGCAAATGCAGAAGCAAATGCAGAGGAAATTCGAAGTCAAGGTGAAAGTGAAGCAGCCAAAATGTATAATTCAGCCTATTCAAAGGATCCAGAATTTTATGAAATGTATCGCACTTTGCAATCGTATAAACAAACGATAAATGATGAAACAGTCATAATTATTCCTTTTGATTCACCTTATGCACAATTGCTTAAAGGTGCTCAATAAAATTCGAAAATAAGCAATAACAACCAACCGTTTTCCATTCTATTTAGACTCGTGATAAAATAGAATGGGAAATGGTTTTTTTTGTTGATAATTTCAATAAATGTTATGATAGCATATTCGTTTAAAGTGAATTGGCAAATGCCACGACTTGTTGGTATATGAAATAGAAATCAGGGAGGAAGAAAATTTGACAAAAAAAATAGTACTAATTGACGGGAATAGTATTGCATATCGCGCATTTTTTGCTTTGCCGTTATTAAATAATGATAAAGGTGTACATACAAATGCTATCTATGGCTTTACGATGATTTTAATGAAAATTCTTGAAGAGGAAAAGCCATCACATATGCTAGTTGCATTCGATGCAGGGAAAACAACGTTTCGTCATGAAACCTTTCAGGAATATAAAGGCGGGCGCCAAAAAACACCACCTGAGTTATCTGAACAGTTTCCATTTATCCGAGAGTTGTTAGATGCATATCAAATTTCAAGATATGAGCTTGAAAATTATGAGGCGGATGATATCATCGGTACGCTTTCAAAAAAGGCTGAGAAGGAAGGATTTGAAGTAAAGGTCATCTCTGGTGATAAAGATTTGACCCAGCTAGTTACAAAACATATTACAGTTGATATTACTAGAAAAGGGATTACAGATGTTGATTCCTATACGCCTGATTTTATTCAAGAAAAGTATGGGCTGTCACCTGAACAAATTATAGATATGAAGGGACTTATGGGAGATACATCAGATAATATCCCAGGAGTACCTGGAGTTGGAGAAAAAACAGCGATTAAGCTATTAAAGGAATTTGAGACATTAGAAAATGTATTGGATTCTATTGATAAAGTTAGTGGAAATAAGCTGAAAGAAAGATTGCAAGAAAATCGGGAACAAGCATTGATGAGTAAAAAGCTTGCAACAATCGATTGTCAGGCACCGATTGATATTACGGTTGATGATGTTATGTTTGAAGGTTTTGATGTTAAAAAGGTTACGGCAATTTTTAAGGAATTAGGATTTAACACATTACTTGAAAAGCTTGGTGATGAGGCTACCGAAGAGGAAATAAGTGTTGAAGATATCGGATATGAAATCATCGTGGAAGAAAATTTATTGATTAAAGCATTAACTAATGAAGTAGCACTCTATGTTGAGGTATTAGAAGAGAGCTATCATCAAGCAGATATTCATGGCATCGCTATTCACAATGAGAACGGAAATTATTTTATTCCTGTCGAGATCGCTTTAACATCTCAAGCTTTCAAAGAATGGGCAGTAGACGATTCAAAGCAAAAAATCGTCTATGATGGAAAGAAAACAGCTGTAGCTCTCCATTGGAAAGGAATTGAGCTAAAAGGTGTGACATTTGATGTGTTAATTGCTGCGTATTTGTTAAATCCTTCAGAAAACTTTGATGATGTTGCAAGTGTAGCAAGAAAAAATGGATTAACCATTGTACAGTCAGATGAAGTAGTCTATGGAAAAGGTGCTAAGAGGGCAATTCCTGATAAGGAAAAGCTTAGTGATCATCTCGTACGGAAGGGACAAGCAATCTATGATTTAAAAGAAAAGCTTGTCAATCAATTAGAGGAAAACGATCAATCCTCACTTTTCTATGATTTAGAAATGCCACTTTCCGTTATCCTTGCTGAAATGGAGTCAACTGGAGTAAAGGTTGATATCGAACGCTTAAAGGAAATGGGGAAAGATTTAACAGAACAATTAAATGCATTGGAAGAAAAAATTCACGAGTTGGCTGGAGGAGAATTTAATATAAATTCACCTAAACAATTAGGTGTTATCCTCTTTGAAAAATTAAATTTACCTGTTATTAAAAAAACGAAGACAGGATATTCAACATCTGCTGACGTCCTAGAAAAACTTGAAGACCAGCATGAAATTGTAAGAGAAATTTTACATTATCGCCAACTAGGTAAGCTGCAATCAACTTACATTGAAGGGCTATTAAAGGTTGTCCACAAGGATACACATCGTGTTCATACTCGTTTTAACCAAGTATTAACGACAACTGGCCGACTAAGCTCAACAGACCCAAATCTCCAAAATATTCCAATTAGACTTGAAGAAGGGAAAAAAATCCGTCAGGCCTTCGTTCCTTCTAAAAAGGATTGGGTGATTTTTGCGGCAGATTATTCACAGATTGAATTACGTGTGTTAGCTCATATTGCAAACGATCAAAATTTAATAGATGCATTTCAGCATGATTTAGATATTCATACGAAAACAGCGATGGATGTTTTCCATGTAAATGAGGATGAAGTAACTTCAAACATGAGAAGGCAAGCAAAGGCTGTAAACTTTGGAATTGTATATGGGATTAGTGATTATGGTCTTTCACAAAGTCTTGGAATTACACGAAAAGAAGCTGGTGAATTTATTAAACGATATTTAGAGTCATTTGTCGGGGTACAGCAATACATGGAAGATATTGTTGTTGATGCTCGTGAAAAGGGCTATGTAAAAACATTGCTACACCGAAGACGATATATTCCTGAAATTACTAGCCGTAATTTTAATTTGCGTAGTTTTGCTGAAAGAACAGCAATGAATACACCAATTCAAGGTAGTGCTGCAGATATTATCAAAAAGGCAATGATTGACATGGCAGAGAGATTAAAGAAGGAAAATACTCAAACAAAATTATTATTACAGGTTCATGATGAACTTATTTTTGAGGCGCCAAAAGAAGAAATTTCGTTGCTAGAGAAAATTGTTCCAGAAGTTATGGAAAATGCAGTAGAGCTTAAAGTACCGTTAAAGGTTGATTATTCTTACGGCGATTCATGGTATGATGCTAAATGATTTATAAGCTCTAACTAAGGACGTAAAGGAAGTGACATTATGCCAGAATTACCAGAGGTTGAAACGGTACGTCGTACTCTTTTACAGCTTGTAAAAGATAAAACAATAAAGCAGGTTAGGGTACTTTACCCTAAAATAATTAAAAAGCCTTTTGAGATTGAACAATTTAAGGATGCATTACAAGGGCAAACCATTTATGATGTGAGTCGCAGAGGCAAGTTTATAAAATTTATATTAGATGACTATGTTCTAGTCTCACATTTACGAATGGAAGGTCGTTATGGGTTGTTTCAGCCTGAAGAGGAGATTGATAAGCATACTCATGTAATCTTTGAATTCCTTGATGGAAGTGAATTACGATATAAAGATGTTAGGAAGTTTGGAACGATGCATTTGTTTAAAAAGGGAGAGGAGGAAGCTGAGTTGCCATTATCTCAGCTTGGTCCTGAACCTTTTTCAAAACAATTTACTTCATCCTATTTAAAAGAAAGGTTGAAGAAAACATCAAGAAAAATAAAATCAGCTTTGTTAGATCAGACTATAGTAGTCGGTCTCGGAAATATTTATGTTGACGAAGCATTATTTCGCGCACGGATTCATCCTGAACGGATTGCGAATCAATTAACGGAAAAGGAATATAAAGCCCTCCACAAGGAAATCATTGCAACACTAAATGAAGCGGTAGAAAAAGGCGGGAGTACGATCCGTTCTTATGTTAATACCCAAGGTGAAATAGGAATGTTTCAGCTCCAATTATTAGTTTACGGAAGAACAGATGAGCCTTGTAAAACGTGTGGCACACCATTAACGAAAACAGTTGTTGGTGGAAGAGGGACTCATTTTTGTCGAAAATGTCAAAAATAATGGTAGTAAAAATAGTTGGCTAATAGCCAGCTATTTTTTTGTGTTTTCAAAGTTTACCATGCTGGACCTTTTTTCTTTCAACCTCCTTCTTTTTTTATTAACACTATCTAGGCGGCTATCATACACTATGTTAGCTTTTAGAAGGAAGGGGCTAGGCATAAATGTTTCAAATATCTTCACTTTTATTATTAGCGTTCGCAGTAAGCTTAGATAGTTTTTCGGTTGGTTTTACCTATGGAATGCGAAAAATGAAGATCCCGTTGAAATCAATTTTCGTTATTGCATGCTGTTCAGCCGGAACGATGTTAATTGCAATGGTAATTGGAGACTTACTAACGAGGATTTTCCCGGTATTTGTAACTGAAAGGCTTGGTGGGGTTATTTTAGTATTAATCGGTGCTTGGGTTTTATATCAGTTTTTTAGACCAGAAAAGGAAAATTCTGAAGAACAAGAATCGGAAACAACGTTAATTATGTTTGAAATAAAAACACTTGGCATTGTGATTAATATCTTAAAAAAACCAATGTCTGCAGATTTTGATAAGTCTGGAACGATAACAGGAGTAGAAGCATTATTACTTGGTCTCGCCTTATCGTTAGATGCTTTTGGCGCAGGAATTGGCGCAGCTTTATTAGGTTACTCTCCCATTATTATGAGTCTTCTAGTTGCATGTATGAGTTCTCTATTCGTTTCATTTGGAATAAAATCTGGCTATTTATTAACGAGGTTTTCTTGGGTAGATAAATTTACTTGCTTGCCAGGGATTATTCTTATTATGATAGGAATATGGAAATTATAGTTGATGGAGGGCATAGTGTGACAATTGTTATAGGTCTAACAGGTGGAATTGCAAGTGGGAAAAGTACTGTTTCAAATATGATACGAAAACAAGGGCTTCGTGTAGTAGATGCTGATATTATTGCTAGAGAGGTTGTTGAAATTGGGCAGCCTGCATATAAGAAAATTATTGAAACATTTGATGGAATTCTCGATGAAGATAAATCAATAAATCGTCAAAAGCTAGGCTCAATTATTTTTGCAGATGAGAAGAAGCGACAACAGCTTAATTCAATTGTTCACCCTGCAGTTAGAGAGGAAATGCTGAAGCAAGTTGAATCTGAGAAACAAAAGAATGCATTAGCTGTTGTATTGGATATTCCACTATTGTTTGAAAGTAAGCTCACTCATATCGTTGATAAAACAATTCTTGTATATGTTGATGAGCATATTCAGTTAGAACGATTAATGGGACGAAATGGTTATACAGAACATGAAGCTAGAATGAGAATCGAATCACAAATGCCTTTAAAGGAAAAGTTGAAACTTGCAGACTATGTAATTAATAATAATGGATCTTTGGAAGAAACAGAAAGACAATTACGAAACATATTGGATACAATCATTTGGAATTTATCGAATAATGATTAGAAAATAAGGATAAATTTAATAGTTATTTCCGCGTAATTCATGTAATAGATGCTCCATTTATTACCCCTTAGACTTTATGAGCACTTTCTCTAAAAGTGTTGCAAAACATATACAAACAAAGTATACTATTTTTCGTGAACTTCTTACAAAAGCCAAGGTGTAAGGCTACTTAAAGGGTTAGGACCTCTTAGGACTAACTTTCCCCCGTGGTAGTTGACTATATGCCATTAGCGAAGAATTCATGTAAAAATAGTAAAAGGGGGATCCATGAATATGGAAACAATGGGTAGACACGTTATCTCAGAATTATGGGGTTGCGATTTTGATAAGTTAAATGACATGGATTATATTGAAAAAACGTTTGTAAATGCAGCGTTAAAATCAGGTGCTGAAATAAGAGAGGTAGCATTCCATAAGTTTGCTCCACAAGGAGTAAGCGGTGTTGTTATAATTTCTGAATCTCATTTGACAATCCATAGTTTTCCTGAACATGGGTATGCAAGCATTGATGTGTATACTTGCGGTGATTTAGATCCTAATATTGCAGCAGATCATATTGCGGAATCGTTAGGAGCACAAACACGTGAAAACATTGAAATCCCAAGAGGAATGGGACCTGTAGAAATAAAACAAGCACAAGCAAAAGCTTTGTAATCATAAAAGAAAATTTCCGAGGTGCAGATTATTTAATCAGCACCTCTTTTTATTATGATGATTTTTCAGTATGATAGAGTTAGGGTAAAATTGTAGATACAATAAAATATATTTTATTGGGAAGGGGAAGCTATACATATGAGTTTCATGAATAAATTAAAGGACTTTTTTAGTACCCATCAAGAAACACGTGAAAAACATTATAACCCAAATTTACAAAGTCATTATTATAAACTTACATATAAAAAAGCGGTACAATCAGTAAAGGAATTGATTGAACAAACACCTGGAATGACAATTACATCTATTTCTGAGGAGCGCGGTGAAATGAGTGTAAATATCACTTCACCTCGGAAGGCTTTTTTAGTTGTTACAATTGTTTCCGTACGCCCACTAGAAACAGCTGTAGACTTTACTGTTACGACAAATACGTTTTTGCCAACCGATTTTGGTTATAGTAGAAAGGTTATTTTAGGGCTTTATAACAAACTTGATAAAAAAGAAAATTTTATTGGGACAAATCGAAGTAATTAATCTAAGTCTATTTTCTAAAATATTGCTGTTTTTTAAACATTGTTAAGGTTGATTTGAGCATAAGTGTAAAGTCTCCTGGGGAAACGTGGGATAGTCGGGTGACTGAGCAGTTATTTAGAACGAGGAGGCTCACCACCACCCTAAAAATCAAACCAAAGCGATTATTAATAAAAAGCAACAAAGTTAACGCAGACAACATCATTAAAAAAATCACGTTTGATTTGACATTTTTTATGGAGGTGATAAGATGAGATGTCCTTCATGTCAGCATAATGGTACAAGGGTACTAGACTCGAGACCTGTTGACGATAGTAGAGCTATAAGACGTCGGAGAGAGTGTGAAGAATGTTTATATCGTTTTACTACATTTGAAAAAGTGGAAGAAATTCCTTTAATCGTTGTTAAAAAGGATGGAGCACGTGAAGAGTTTAGTCGTGAGAAGATATTAAGAGGATTAATTAAAGCTTGCGAAAAACGGCCTGTACCACTTCAAAAATTAGAAGATATTGTTCATGAAATTGAGAAGGAATTAAGAAATCAAGGTGTTTCTGAAGTAAATAGTGAATTAGTTGGGGAAATGGTCATGGACAGGCTTGCTCGATTAGATGAGGTCGCATATGTTCGTTTTGCTTCTGTTTATCGTCAATTTAAAGATATAAATGTGTTTATAGAAGAACTGTCAGATTTAATTAAAAAGGTAAGATAGGATAATATGATAGTATAGAGAGCTATTGAAGAATTCTTCAAGCTCTTTTTTCAATGATATAAAATGAATTAACTTAAGGAAGGTTGAAGGGGATGGAACAGCAACATTGGAAAGAGTTACTTGCAATTGATCGGTACATTGTAAAAAGTAGTTCTGTCCTTCAAGAATTAGATCGGAAAATAATAACCTTATTGTACCAGCCGTTAATTGGTACAAAGGGCTTTAGCCTCTATATGACATTGTGGGGGGAGCTAGAGCAAAACCGGTTATGGGGAGAGGAATCGACTCATCATAGCTTGATGACACTTATGCAAAGCAATTTGCGCGATATTTATCATGAACGTTTAAAGCTTGAAGGGCTAGGTTTATTGAAGACATTTGTCAAGGAAACGGACGAATCGAAAAAATACATTTATGAACTGCAGGCGCCATTAACACCTGATGAATTTTTTCAAGACGGTGTTTTAAATATTTATTTATATAATCGAGTAGGTAAAAATAAATTTTATCAGCTAAAGCGTTTCTTTTCAGAAAAGAAAATCGATGAAGAGATGAAGGAAATAACCCGTTCATTTAATGAAATATTTGATTCGGGACAATCAGCAAATATGATTGCAAAAGTAAATCATGAAACGTTAGAGGATTTATCATTAGCAGCAGAACGTGAATATATCCAAACGACAAAACGCGCATCATTGGAAATAGCTGATCAAGTATTTGATTTTGAGTTATTCCTTTCTGGTTTAGCTGATGCGATAATCCCAGCTCGTGCCATTACACCAACTGTCAAAGAGGTTATCAAAAAATTGTCCTACTTATATGGAATCAATGCAGTTGATATGAAAAATGTCGTTATGAATAGCATTACTCAAGATGATAGCATTGATATCGAAATATTGAGGAAGTCAGCACGAGATTGGTACCAGTTTAGACATGGTGACAAATTACCTGGACTATTAGATAAGACACAGCCTATGTCATTACGTACTGTAACAGACGAAAAGTCGACAAAACGGACGCAAGAGGAAGAGCTCGCTTATCAATTAGAAACAATCTCACCAAGGCAGTTTTTAACAGATATTGCTGGTGGCGTACCACCAAGCAGCGGAGATTTAAAAATAATTGAAGATGTCCTCTTCCAGCAAAAATTAGAGCCAGGGGTAGTAAACGTCTTAATTTACTATGTAATGCTAAAAACAGATATGAAATTAACGAAAGCTTATGTTGAAAAAATTGCTAGTCATTGGGCTCGTAAGCAAATTACGACTGTGAAGGAAGCTATGCAACTTGCGAAAAATGAGCATCGCCAATATCAACAGTGGGCTGAGGAAAAAACATCTAAAAAGACTACTGCAACGAAAAAGAAGCCAATTCGAAAAGAAATGCTTCCATCCTGGCTTAAGGAAGAGGAGCAAACTGATAACGGTGAAAATGAAACAAAAGCTGATGTACCTGAGCTCGATCGCGAACAATTTGAGGCAGAAAAAAAGAAATTATTTGATCGAATAAAAAAATACAAGGATAATAAAAACAATTAATCCTATTAAATGTCATTGC
>k87-244123_pt1 | contig 18546 bp, 20 predicted proteins | sample MGYA00084031_6733416 | MGnify analysis MGYA00084031
CGCTGAAATTCGCGCACCATTTTCGGATACGGATGCGGGCCGACAACGGAACCGATCATATAGAAATGGTCGTCGCAATGTTGCACCCAATAGCGAATCGCTTCGTTCGTCGCGTCTTTCAACGTACGGTTGCCGCTGTAAACGGGAACGACTTCGGCGCCTAACAATTTCATCCGGAATACGTTCAATTCTTGCCGTTTTATATCTTCTTCCCCCATAAATACGATGCATTCCATTCCAAAATGGGCCGCTACCGTCGCCGCGGCAACACCGTGCTGTCCCGCCCCCGTTTCGGCGATAATTTTTTTCTTTCCCATTCGTTTGGCAAGCAATGCCTGTCCAATCGCATTATTGATTTTATGGGCGCCGGTGTGGTTTAAATCTTCTCGTTTCAAGTAAATTTTCGCGCCGTTTAGTTTTTTCGTTAAATTAGGCGCAAACGTAAGCGGAGTCGGACGGCCGGAATACTCTTGCAAAATTCGCATATATTCCGCTTTAAACTCGTCATCGGCGAGCGCCTTGGCAAGCGCTTCCTCTATTTCTTCGAGCGGAATCATTAACGTTTCGGGAACGAATTTTCCGCCAAAATCGCCAAATCTACCGTTTTCGTTTGGAACGTTATACATAGTTCGCCACCTTCTTCTCAATTTCTTTCATTTTTTTTGCGCTTTTCTCTCCGTTTTCTTCAATGCCGCTGCTGATGTCGATGCCGTAAGGGCGGTACGAAAGCAGCTTTTCCACGTTTTCCGGCGTGATTCCGCCGGCGATGAAACAAGGGACCGCTTGACGCGCGGCTTCTTCCAAATAAAACGGAACGTTTTCCCAATCGAATGAAATTCCCGTTCCGCCCCACGCTCCACTTACCCGGCTATCCACCACATATCCGTCGGCAATGCCGGCATATTGCCTCATCTTCGCAAGCGCGTTCCCATCGTGATGAATCGCTTTCCAAACGGAAAGGCCTGTCACTTCTTTTATTTTTGCGATATACTCGGCCGTTTCATTGCCGTGGCATTGGATCACCGCAAGCGGAAGCTGCGACGCCGCGTAGGTGATTTTATCAATCGGCGCGTCGACGAACACGCCGACAAGCTGTTTATCGCCAAGGGAAATATATTGCAGCCACTGTTTTACCGCTTCGACTTCCACTTTTCGTTTGCTTTCCGCAAAGATCAACCCAACGTAATCGGCTTTGCTTTGGACGCTTTTTTGTAAATCGGAAGCGGTGCGGTTGCCGCAATATTTAAGATGGACGGCCAATCGGATCAACCTCCCGGAATAGTTCGTAAACCGCGGCTTCGACATCGTCTTTTCGCATCAGCGATTCCCCGACGAGCACCGCGTTTGCGCCGTACGTTTTCACCGTTTTCAAGTCGGAAGAAGTAGCGATGCCGCTTTCGCTGACAATCACGCTTTCAGCCGGCACGAACGGGATGACTTTGCTTGTCGTTTCTAGCGTGGTGATAAACGTATGCAAATCGCGGTTGTTAATGCCAATGATTTCCGGCGTAAAAATATCTAAAATGCTTTCCAACGTTTCGCGCTGATGCACTTCGACTAAACATTCCAAACCTTTATCATACGCCTCTTGATATAACTCATACAACGTTTTTGCTGGCAGCGCCTCGCCGATCAATAAAATCGCATCCGCCCCGATTCGCACGCTCTCTTCAATTTGCATTCGATCGATAATAAAATCTTTGCGCAAAATCGGAAGTTCTACCGCTTGCTTCACATCGCTCAAATAACGGCGATGCCCTTGGAAATATTGTTCATCCGTCAACACGCTGATTGCATCCGCTCCCGCTTTTTCGTACGCTTTCGCGATCGCCACAGGATGAAAATCCGGGCGAATCAACCCTTTCGATGGAGAGGCCTTTTTCACTTCGGCAATAAGACCGATGGAGCGGTTCGGTTTTTTCAGCGCCGCTACTAGCGAACGGCGCTTTACGTTTCGCAATGGCTCCGGCAATGTTAGTGTTTCTACTTCTTTTCGTTTCGTTGCGATAATTTGTTCAAGCATATTTCTCAACCTCTTTCATCCGCAACCGTTCAAATTGTTCATACGCTTTCTTTGTCATCACCGCATCTTTGGCCATTTCGACCCCTTCGCGAATCGTCGCCGCTTTTCCTGCCACATATAGCGCGACGCCGGCGTTAAGGATGACGATATTTATCGCGCTTTCGTTCGCTTTTCCTTCCATAACCGCCTTTAACAGTTCGGCGCTTTGCTGCACCGTGCGAACTTGAATATGTTCTAATTTTCCGCGCTTGAGCCCATATTGTTCCGGCGTGAGAACGAAACGGCGAATTTCCCCATTTTTCAGTTCGACAACGTCCGTTTCCGCGGAAATGCTGCATTCATCCAGCCCGTCTTTTCCAGTAACAAACAAAACGTGTTCCGAACCGAGCCGGTGAAGAGTTTCTGCGAGCTTTTCCGCATAGTTCGTCGAATAAACGCCGATGACTTGCCGCTTGCACCGCGCCGGGTTCGCAAGCGGGCCAATTAAATTGAAAACGGTGCGAAACCCGATCTCCTTGCGCGGCAACGCCGCGTATTTCATCGCTGAATGGTAAAGCGGCGCGAATAAAAAAGCAAGTCCTTTCGTTTTTAACGCTTGTTTCGCTTCTTCCGGCGTCGCTTGAATATCGATGTGAAGCGCCTCTAACACGTCCGCGCTTCCGCTTTTCGAGGAAACCGCGCGATTGCCGTGTTTCGCTACTTTGACGCCGAGCGACGATACGACGATCGCCGCCGCGGTAGAAATATTGAACGTCGCTGCTTCGTCTCCGCCCGTTCCGCATGTGTCGATCACTTCTTCTTCATAATCGAGCGTCATCATCTGATTGCGCATTGCTTTCACTAATCCTGTCAGTTCATCGACCGTTTCCCCGCGCAACCGCAAAATCGATAAGAAACTGGCAATTTGACTGGCCGTCGCTTCTCCTGACATGATCGTCGTCATCGCTTCATACGCTTCTTCCTCCGTCAACGTATATCCTTCGACACACTTAGCAAGAAGTTGTTTAAACATAGATATTCTCCCCTTTCACAAACAGTTGCTCAGCACGCTCAATTGCTTTCATTAAGGCGCTCGCTTTATTGCGCGTTTCCTTCCATTCCAATTCAGGAACGGAATCGGCGACAATTCCCGCGCCCGCTTGCACGTAAGCATAACCGTCTTTAACAATCGCCGTCCGAATCGCGATGCATGAATCAATATTGCCGTCAAAACCAATGTAGGCGATCGTGCCGGCGTATAAATTTCTCGCCGTCGGCTCCAACTCCTGCAAAATTTGCATCGCCCTTACTTTTGGCGCCCCGCTTACCGTTCCTGCCGGAAATGCGGCCAGCAGCGCGTCAATCGGGTGAACCCCTTCTTTTAACACGCCAGTTACTTTCGAAATGAGATGCATCACATGCGAAAACTTGCCGATTTCCATTAACACCGGCGTCTCGACCGTGCCATATTCCGCGACTTTTCCGATATCGTTGCGCGCTAAATCGACCAACATGTAATGTTCCGCTCTCTCTTTCGGATCATTGTAAAGCTCCTTTTGCAGACGCTCATCTTCTTCCGCCGACCGCCCCCTTCTTCTCGTTCCGGCGATCGGATGGATTTCCATATGGCGGTTATAAACTTGAATGAGCTTCTCTGGAGAACTTCCGACAATTTCCATATTGTCGATACGAAAATAAAACATATATGGCGACGGATTAATATGACGCAACATTCGGTATATTTGAAAACCGCTCGCTTGAACGGGAACGGTAAACCGCTGCGATAATACCGCCTGAAAAATATCGCCGCTGACGATATAGTCTTTGATTTTCTCAACATCCCTCATAAATGACGCTTTGTCATAATTGGATATGACGCCATGAAAGGAAACACCCGTTTCTTCTTCGTCACCGCGAAGCAATAACAGCGGCTCTTCCCGTCCGCTCGCTGCCTTTTTCATTAACGCTTCAATCCGCTTGACCCCTTTTTCATATTTTTGCTTTTTCGTTTCCTCTTGGTCCTTATCGGACAAGCGGACATAATGAATAAACACGATTTCTCGCTTACGATGGTCAAACACGATTAGCGATTCGCAAAACGTAAAATAGCCTGTTTTCATCGGAATATCGCGATTGGAATGCATTGGGACTTTTTCGATGGCGGAAATAAAATCGTATCCTAAAAAGCCGACCGCGCCGCCAACAAACGGAATTTCATCGGTAAGCCGCTTGACGCGCAGCTGCTTTTCGATAAACAAAAACGCTTCTTTGAGCGAAGGTGCTCTCATCATTTCTTTGCCATGTTCATCCATCACTGAAAATGAACGACCTGTTTCGCTTTCGATCGTCAAAAAAGGCGATAAACCGATAAAGGAATAGCGAGCCCACGGTGATGAATCATCTTTGCTTTCGAGCAAAAATACCGCTTCATCTTGCAAATTTTCAAAGATTTTCAGCGGCTCGAACACGTCGGCAAAAAAGCGGCGCACAATCGGAATCGTCTGGAAATGGATCGCATCTTCTAAAAAAGTGGTGATCGTGCAGTTTTTCAATGGTTCTCCCCCTCCGTTCGTCCGGGTGGAGAATGAGGGTTTATGAGGCGAAAAATGAGGAAATGAAAAAACCCAAAGACAAATGTCTTTGGGTAGACTTCTCCTCGCTTAGGCAAAAGCTCACCTCAACTAAACTCGCTCATTCTCATCTACCCTCATCTCGCTCTGCTCTTCTTCTGTTCACTTATCGCTTTGTTTTTTATCATATTATATTTCTGTTTTTTTTGTCAACAAATCCGGGCGCAATAAAGTAGCATCACGCAAATAAATGTGGGAAATTTCCTCTTGTTTTTTCGTGGTATGGACTGTCATCATCACGCGTATGCAACGCGGCAATGAATGAGGAACGGGAATTTCCCGCATGCACATGACCGGAACGTACGTCCACCCTTCCAAGCGGCGCAGCGCTTGCGCGGGAAACGCTGCCGTAATATCTTCAGTAACGGAAATAAGCACAAACGATACGTCGCTTGCCGCTACGCCATTGGCGCGGATCATTTCTTTCAGCAATATTTCCGTTGCGTTCACAATTTCCTCTGCTTCATTGCGCTCAACGGTAATGGCGCCACGAATCCCGCGGATCATTCTTTCCGTCATTTTTCTCCCTCCTCCCGTCGCGAAAATTCGCCAAGTAGCGCGAGCAGCGTTTCATCGTCAAGCGACGTTACTTCCACCGCGCCGATGTCTTTCAAAAGCACCATGCGAACCGTTCCTGCTCTCGCCTTTTTGTCTCCTTTCATTTTCGCAAGAAGATGATTAATTTGCAGTTGTTGCGGAATAGACACAGGGAATCCGTATGTACGGAACCAAGAAGAAAAACGATGATCGTCAAACGATACTCCATACACCCGCTCGCTGACAAAAATCGCAAACAGCATCCCGATTGCTACGGCATCGCCATGCGTGATCGCGCCATAGCCGAGCTCGTTTTCAATCGCGTGCCCAAGCGTATGTCCAAAATTTAAATGGGCGCGAACCCCTGCTTCTTTTTCGTCTTCCCGCACGACGCTCGCTTTCACTTCGATCCCTTTCTTAATGCAATATTGCAATCGCTCCCCTTTTAAATCGCCAAGCTCGCGGATTTCTCGGCGAAGCCATTCATAAAAGCCGCGGTCGCGAATAAGCGCATGCTTGATGACTTCGGCAAAACCAGAGCGCAGTTCTTTTTCCGGCAGGGAGCGCAAAAAAGCGATGTCATAAACAACCGCTTCCGGTTGATAAAACGCTCCGATCATGTTTTTGCCGAGCGGATGATTGATCGCTACTTTGCCGCCGACAGCGCTGTCATGCGCGAGCAGCGTCGTTGGTATTTGAATATATCGGATGCCGCGCATATACGTGGCGGCGACAAACCCAGCCAAATCGCCGACGACGCCGCCGCCGAAGGCAAGAATAAGCGATTGGCGGTCAAGCCCGCATTGCAACGCAGCCGTTTGGCACGCGTAATATTGCTCAAACGATTTCGCTTCTTCCCCGCCCGGGATGACATGCGCATGTACGTCATAGTCATCCTCAAGCAGCGCGCGAAGCTTCGATAAATACAAACGCTCTAACGTTTGATCGGTAATAATCAGCACTTTCGTCCCTTTGGAAAAGGACAGTTGGCGGAGAATATCCGGAAGTGCTTCGATGATCCCTTCGCCGAGAAACAACGGATATTGTTTTGTTTTCGTTTCGATCCAAATTCGTTCCATCGTTAAAACTCCTTTGCGTAACGGCGCATTTTTTCGACATTTTCTTTAATGAGATCCATTCGGTCTTGGCCGAACTGTTCGACGATCGCCGCAGCAACTTCCCAAGCAACGACCGCCTCCGCAACAACGCTTGCCGCCGGTACCGCGCAGCTGTCCGAACGCTCGATGCTTGCCGTAAACGGCTCTTTCGTGTCGATATCAACGCTTTGCAACGGTTTGTACAGCGTCGGAATCGGCTTCATCACTCCGCGCACGACAATCGGCATTCCGGTTGTCATTCCGCCTTCAAAACCGCCGGCCCGGTTTGTCCGCCGCGTAAATCCCGTTTCTTTGCTCCAAATAATTTCATCATGCACTTCGCTTCCCGGACGCCGCGCCGCTTCAAAGCCGATGCCAAATTCGACGCCTTTAAACGCGTTAATGCTGACAATCGCTGCGGCAATTTTCGCGTCCAACTTCCGGTCGTAATGAACGTGGCTGCCGATGCCGGCAGGAACGCCTTCGACAATCACTTCGACAATGCCGCCAATCGAGTCACCGTTTTTCTTCGCTTCGTCGATCGCTTCCATCATTTTGACCGCCGCTTTTTCGTCAAAACAGCGCACCGGCGACTCTTCCGTCACTTGCTGCAATTCCTCAAGCGAACGATAATCGAGGCGCTCCGCGCGAACCCCGCCAATTTCTATCACATGTCCGGCAACGCGAACGCCAAGCTCTTCTAAAATCCGCTTTGCCACCGCTCCTGCCGCGACTCGTACCGTCGTCTCCCGCGCTGACGAACGTTCTAATACGTTGCGCATATCACGGTGCCCGTATTTTAACGCGCCGTTTAAATCGGCATGGCCTGGTCGCGGTCGCGTCACTTTCCGTTTTACTTCTTCAGTCGGATCGATCGGCTCAATCGACATAATGTTTTTCCAATGTTTCCAATCGCGGTTTTCGACGACAAGCGTGATCGGGGAACCTAACGTTTTTCCGTGGCGGACGCCGCTGAAAATCTTCACTTCATCTTTTTCAATTTGCATCCGCCGGCCGCGGCCGTATCCTTTTTGCCGTCTTGCCAGCTCTTTATTAATATGTTCGGCAAGCAGCGTCAGCCCTGCCGGCACCCCCTCCAAAATCGTCGTTAACTGCGGACCATGTGATTCTCCTGCTGTTAAATATCTCATCTTTTTCTCTCCCTTCAACTCTTTAACGCGTTTAAGTAACAATATATCATAAATTTGAAAAATGAAAATAGTTTCTGACAAAAAAAGAATTCATCTTGCCGATGAACTCTTTGAGCGACTATTTGACTTTGCGGTAAAAAAACGTGTCTTCCATTGCAAAGCCGTACAAGGCCGGGTTAAAAATTTGTTCCGTGCTGCCGACAAACAGGATTCCGCCTAGCCGCAACGCTTGATTAAATTTATGGTAAAGTTGTTCTTTCGCCTCTTCTGTGAAATAAATCAGCACATTGCGGCAAACAATCAAATCGAATTGGCGTTCAAACGGATCAGCGAGCAAGTTGTGCTTTTTAAACGTCACCGCTCTTTTGATCTTTTCGTCGATTTTATAATACATTCCTTCTTTCGTAAAAAACTTCTTCTTCATTTCTTCCGGCATTTCTTGCAACGACCGTTCCATATACATTCCTATTTTCGCGCGAGCGATCGCGTTTTCATCGATATCTGTCGCTAAAATCGAAACATGGGAAAGCGGCACCAATTTCGATACAATCATCGCCAACGTATAAGGTTCTTCCCCAGTAGAGCAGGCGGCGCTCCATATTTTTAAGCGGCGGGTCTGTTCGAGAAGTTTCGGCAAAATTTTTTTTTCAAGCACTTCCCATCGTTTTGCATTTCGATAAAATTCCGACACGTTAATCGTCATTCGGTCGAGAAATTCATGAAATAGCGCTTCGTCTTTTTCCATTGCTTGAAAAAATTCTTGAAAATTTTTTAGCCCTCTTTTTTCATAGAGCGACGTCAACCGCCTTTTCATTTGCGCCTCTTTATATTGCGAAAGATCAATGCCTGTTTTTCGCTTGACGTTCTCAATAAACTGCTGGTAATCGTTCATCCCCGTTTTTCCTCTCTTTTTCTCATTTCCATCCGAATACCTATGTTTTAGTATAGCGCAAAACAGATGGAAAAGAGAAGAAAAAATGCAAAATAAAAACCGGTCATTACACTGACCGGTCGTCTTTTTTAATATATCCATTGGTTCATTAATTTCGAATAATCGACAAGCTCTTCTTCTTTGAAAAACAAACGAATTTCCCGTTCAGCGCTTTCCGGGGAGTCCGAACCGTGAATGACGTTTTTCCCGACAGTCAGGCCATAATCGCCGCGAATCGTACCAGGCGCCGCTTCCTGCGGGTTTGTTTTTCCCATCATTTGTCTGGCTGTTGCAATCACGTTTTCGCCTTCCCATACCATCGCAAACACCGGACCTGACGTAATAAAGTCGACGAGTTCCCCGAAAAACGGGCGTTCTTTATGTTCCGCATAATGCTGTTCGGCCAATTCGCGCGATACTTGCATCAGTTTTGCACCGACAAGCTGAAAGCCTTTTTTCTCAAAGCGAGCAACAATCTCGCCGATCAAGTTGCGCTGAACCCCGTCAGGCTTAACCATGATAAACGTTCTTTCTATCATCTATCTCCACCCCTATAAGTATGTACTAGGAAACTGAATTCCCATCAAAATAGTATCACTGTTTTCGCTTGTTAGCAATATTGCCCTTGAAAGCGTTAAGAATCCCTTTTTCCGATATATTTTGCGATGTCGTACAACGTAGAACGCGCTTTATTTTTCGGCAACGTTTCTAATACACGAAACGCTTTTTGCAAATATCGATCGCTAAGCGCATACGATTTTTCAATTGCATCCGTTTGTTTGATTAACGCAATAATTTCCTTCATTTCGTCCGGCGTCGTCTTCGGATGGACAGCGGTAATCCTCTCTCTTACCCTCTCATCCTCCATCGCGAATAATACGGGGAGCGTGACATTTCCTTGCAATAGATCGCTCCCCGCCGGCTTGCCAAGCTGCGCTTCTGTACCGGTAAAATCGAGAATATCATCCGTAATTTGAAACGACATGCCAACATAATACCCAAACAAGTTGAGGCGATCTGCCACCTCTTTTGCGGCGTTTGCGGCAATTGCTCCGAGCTGGCAACTTGCCGCGATCAACAGCGCGGTTTTTCGTTTAATGCGCCGCAAGTAACAACGAAGGTTTTGATCAAACCGATATTTATCTTTAATTTGTTCAATCTCGCCGCGGCATACTTCGACGATCGTGTTCGCCAAAATGCGATGGGCACGCGGATTTTCAAGGCGTGTCATCAATTCAAGCGAGCGGGCAAACATATAGTCGCCGGCATACATGGCAAACCGATTGCTCCATTTCGCCTTAATCGTTTGTCTTCCTCTCCGTAGCTCTGCATCATCGATCACATCATCATGAACGAGAGACGCCATATGGATTAACTCCAACGCCACTGCCACATGTTTAACCCGTTCAATATCATACGTGCCGAATTTGGCGGCAAGCAATACAAAAACGGGACGGATCCGCTTTCCGCCCGCCTGTAACAAATGTAACGCAGCTTCGCTCAACTGCGCATAATCGGATCGGACCGTTTCTTCTAATTCTTTTTCCACTGCACGTAAATCCGCATTCAAAAATGAATACATCGCTTTTAACTTCATGATGTTCACCTTTATTATCGTTTATAACCTAAGTGCATCGCAGCAACTCCAAATGTGTATGGCTTGACTTCAATATCGACAAAGCCGGCTGCGCGAAACATCTCTGCAAGTTCGTCCCTTCCCGGAAAATCACGCGCCGATTCTTGAAGCCATGAATATTCTTCATAACTTTTCGCGAACAATTTTCCAAACAAAGGCATAATAAAGCGAAAGTAAAAATAGTATAACTGACGAAATCCGATTAACGTCGGCTGTGATGTTTCAAGACAAACGACTTTGCCGCCTGGTTTTACGACGCGATACATTTCTTTTAGCACCGTCATATAGTCCGGCACGTTGCGCAAACCAAAGCCAATCGTCACATAATCAAACGTATTGTCGGGAAACGGCAAGTTCATCGCATTGCCGTGAATCAGTTTTACGTTTGTCAACTGGCGTTCTTTTACTTTTTGTTCTCCAACTCGCAACATATTTTTGCTGAAATCAAGTCCGTATACTTCGCCGCTTGGGCCGACGGCCTCCGCAAGCGCAATCGTCCAATCGGCTGTGCCGCAGCAAACGTCAAGCGCCTTTTTTCCTTGTTGCACGTTCATTCGCTTCATCGTATCTTTGCGCCATTTCAAATGGCGCCGGAAACTAATGACCGAATTCATGCGGTCATAATGCTTGTAAATTTTCTCAAACACATGATGAACACGTTCTTCTTTCGATTGATACATGCCTCTACCCTTCTTCCACCGTCTTTTTTGCGACGGCTGAAAAACCGCCAGTTAACTCGGAAATGCGGACTTGCAACATCTCATTGACTTCCAATTTCATTTTTAACAATTTCTCTTTGCAATGGTCAATATACCGATTGCAAATGTGAAGCAAATATTGTTTCTGTTCCTTCGTCGCCGTTTTTGTTTTTGGAAATACGATATTTGCCATTTGCTCAAACAAAGCGGAAGAACCGGAATGGATGAACGCCTCTTTTTCCCTATTTAACCGCTTCAACAGTAAATAATCATGCGAAAAGCTTACCCATAACGGGGCAGAAAAATATTCTCCCATTTTGCAAATCAACGCCGATTCAATCGTTCCAACGCTGTCAAACAACGCTTCAATTCGCTCCACATCTTTTTGATACAATCGAATTTTGTGCTCATTAATCTCTTTGATCGCTTCGGCAAACAGGCGGATCATCGAAATTTCATTCCGCTTTGCTAAGTAATCGTAATATAAGCCGCTATATAAATCCCCTGCAAGCACAACTAACTGCCGCGTTTTCAAATCATCATCTTCGCGGTCAGAAGCAGAATTCGTCACTTCGTCATGGGTATCAAGGGCGATTTGCACAAGCATCATTGGGATAATATAATGGTCCGCTTTCTCCGGGGAAATTTGCGCATCTTCTAACATGGACAGCGACAACAAAATGCGATCTTCATCGATTGATCTTGTCGATATATGCTGAAACAAATAGGAATGGTGTAAAAACCGTTCGATTTGTTCTTTTAACATCGCGATTTTTTTCATGATGTTTTTCAATATAATCACCCTTGTCCCCCAAAAATTCGCACAAAATATAACGCAGTAATTATAACATAATTTTTTTTGAAGCGCTCTAGTTTCATAGAAAATCGTTCATCACTTTTTTCCTTCGGATTCGATTTCGCCATGTCTCGTCTGAATATGCGCTTTTCCTCTTATCTTAATCGCCGATGTATGTTCGGTGAATTGAGCGATTAACACTTCCCCTTTATCTAGTTTTTCCGAATGGTGAAAACGCGTATCCGCACCTCTCGTTAACCCAATGACGTTCACACCATCTTCCAGCGCTTTAATGACGACATAATCACTGTTGATATACATCATTCTCTCCTCCTCATTTCGTTATTCGTATATTTTATCCTTTTATGAGGGAAAGCACTTCCGCACGGGCAGCTTGGTCGGTTTCAAACAATCCTCTCACCGCCGTTGTCACCGTTTTGGCTCCCGGTTTTTTCACGCCGCGCATCGTCATGCACATATGCTCCGCTTCGACCACTACCATTACCCCGTATGGATCGAGCGTTTCCATAATCGAATCGGCAACGGTCGCCGTAATGCGCTCCTGCAATTGCGGACGGCGTGCTACTGCCTCCACCGCTCGTGCCAGCTTGCTTAACCCTGTAACTTTTCCGCCACGAGGAATATAAGCAACATGCGCGACGCCGAAAAACGGAACTAAATGATGTTCACACATCGAGTAAAACGGAATATCTTTGACAAGCACTAACTCCTCATGTTTTTCATTGAACACGGTTTGAAAATACTGCTTTGGGTCTTCATGCAACCCGGAAAATACTTCCTCATACATCTTTGCGACTCGTTTTGGCGTGTCGACTAATCCTTCGCGATTCGGATCTTCGCCAATTGCTTCTAAAATTAAGCGAACGGCATATTCAATTTGTTCATAATTCACGTGTGACATACAAGCAACATCCTCCTGCGTCATAAAAGCTGAATGTAATCCGATTCTAGCATATGTAACGAAAAAAAAGCAAAAAAGAAGGGCAGCGTACCGCTTACCCTTCCTTTGCAAGCTCTTAATTGCCTTTATATGTAAACTTACTTTACAGCATCTTTAAGAGCTTTTCCTGGCTTGAATGCAGGAACTTTGCTCGCAGGGATTTCCATTTCTTCCCCTGTTTGCGGGTTGCGCCCTTTGCGCGCTGCACGCTCGCGCACTTCAAAGTTCCCAAAGCCAATTAATTGGACTTTATCACCTTTTTTTAACGCTTCTGTAATAGATTCAAATACAGCGTCCACCGCTTTTGTTGCATCTTTTTTGGAAAGGCCGCTAATTTCAGCAACCGAGTTAATCAATTCTGTCTTATTCATGCGATTCACCTCCTCCCAAGAGGGTTGTCAAAACTGTTTGTTTAATACCATTTCTTCACATTTTCTTCTATTTCTATACGTATAAAATGCGGTGACATGCCTAATATTAAACAATTTATCACTATAATTCAACACATTTTCAACAAATCAATAAAATTTAGGCACAATTCACCAAAGAAAGTAACTTTTTCTGATAAAAGATTATCATATGTCCTATGCGTTATCAAGATAAAATCCTTGCTTTTCAAGGGTTTCTATTAATTTTCTCGCATAGTAAAAAGGCAGTAAAAATAAAAAAGACTCCAAGCTTGGAGCCTTTTCTTATAAAATAATGGCGATTAATCCGCCTGATCCTTCGTTAATAATGCGTTCAAGCGTTTCTTTTAGCTTGTAACGCGCGTTTTCCGGCATAAGGGCAAGTTTTGCTTGAATGCCTTCACGGACGATCGAGCTAAGCGAACGACCGAAAATATCGGAATTCCAAATCGAGAGAGGATCATCTTCGAAATCTTGCATTAAATAACGGACGAGCTCTTCGCTTTGTTTTTCCGTGCCGATAATTGGCGCAAATTCCGACTCAACGTCGACTTTAATCATATGAATGGACGGAGCTACCGCCTTTAGCCGCACGCCGAAGCGCGACCCTTGACGAATGATTTCCGGCTCGTCGAGGCTCATGTCGGAAAGCGCCGGCGCCGCGATGCCATAACCGGTTTGTTTCACCATTTTTAACGCATCGGCGATTTGGTCATATTCCGCTTTTGCGTGAGCAAAATCTTGCATAAGCTGCAGCAAATGATCTTTTCCGCGAATTTCCACGCCGACAACTTCTTTTAAAATTTGGTCATACAAATCATCCGGCGCGTACAAGTCAATTTCCGCAATTCCTCGCCCCATTTCCATGCCGGCAAGACTCGCTTTTTCAATGAAATCATATTCACTAAATTGCTGGACGACACGATCGACATCGCGCAGCCGCTTAATATCTTTTACCGTATCACGCACAGCATCTTGATAGCTTTCGCGAAGCCAATGATCTTCGCGGAGCACCATGACCCAGCTTGGTAAATTTACATTCACTTCTAATACCGGAAATTCATATAATGCTTCACGAAGCACGTTATACACATCAGTTTCTCTCATGCTTTCGACGCTGATGGCTAACACTGGAATATCATATTTTTCGGCGAGTTCGCGGCGGAGCGCTTCCGTATCCGGATGATGCGGACGAACAGTGTTAACAATCATAATAAACGGTTTGCCGACTTCTTTTAGTTCATGAATGACGCGTTCTTCGGCTTCGACGTAATCTTGGCGCGGAATTTCGCCGATCGTGCCATCCGTCGTAATGACGACACCGATCGTCGAATGTTCTTGGATCACTTTTCTTGTGCCGATTTCCGCCGCTTCGTGAAACGGAATCGGTTCCTCGTACCACGGCGTATGAATCATGCGCGGGCCGTTCTCATCTTCATACCCTTTTGCGCTAGGGACGGCATAGCCGACACAATCGACAAGGCGGATGTTGACTTCTAGCCCTTCGTCAACTTTAACGGTAACCGCTTGATTTGGCACAAATTTCGGCTCGGTGGTCATAATCGTTTTTCCGGCGGCGCTTTGTGGCAATTCGTCTTGCGCGCGCGCTTTATCTGCTTCATTTTTAATATTCGGAATGACGACAAGTTCCATAAACCTTTTTATGAAAGTCGATTTTCCTGTTCGGACCGCACCGACTACTCCTAAATAAATATCGCCACCAGTTCGTTCGGCGATATCTTTGAAAATATCGACTTTTTCCAAATGACTCCCCTCCAGTCTTTTGGGCCGTTATAGTTAACAACCGAATTCGCTAGTATCGTAGGACACTATATGAATATGATATTGTCCTATTTGTTTATGACTAAAATATATAAAAAATCCCTTCTCTAGAATGTATTTTCCTAGAGAAGGGTTCATGACTCATTTTGTTAAAAAAACCGGTTCATTTGTTTTAGCGTCGATCGTATACGGAAGGGAGTAAGCGGGCACAAATAGCGAATGCTTCACCAATATGTCGCGAATGTCATCGCCCGGGCGGTAATGGTGTTTCTCTTTTTTTAACGCGTTATATAAGTCGATGCGATAATCGATATAAATTTCCCCGCTCCCATCGATGACAAGCGGCAAATTATTGCCGGAAAACGGGCTGACAACATGCGGCGGTTCTTTATATCCGAGCTTTTTATAATCTAAAGTAAACACTCCCGGTGCGATCATTTTCTTAAACGGCGGATAGCGGTGATCGTCTTGGTACATTTGCAAACGCAGCTTTAAATCGCGAATCCGTTCAGCCAAACGCAAGTCGAGCAATTTCACAGTTGGATTTTTTTCTGCGTCGACGATGACATATTGGAAAACGCCGCCGCTTTCATAAGCGTTTCCCGGCGGTTCCTGCATATAACGCGGGACTAATTTATTAAAATCAATAAGATACTTTTGATAAATAGGAGTTTTCATGTCGCGCGTTTTAATCGGCAACAGCCCTCCTGTTGCTTTACGGTATTGATTCACCGCCGATTGCACCGCAGCGACTTGATCTTCATACGGAATTTGATTTTGTTTCAGCCGCTCCTTTGGATATAAACAGCCGGAAAGAGATAATACAATCAAGCATGAGATTATACAACGAACGATCCATCTCATCGAAAATCCACCCTTTAACCTCGTCTACTATTCTGGCGTCGGCCCGCTAAACACGACAAAAATAATGATAATTCCCGCTAAAATCATAAAAATATAGGCGATCAATGCCAAAATAAAGCGAATCATCTTGTTTTTTGCTTTATAGCGGCTGATATAAATCGAAAATACCGAAATAAACATGAATACCATGGACGCAATGGCAATCCACATTTTCGCCAACGCCGGTGACATCGCTTTTCCTCCTTTTTTCGACATTTATTATAACAAATAAATATATTTTAGACTCGCCCTTTATGCACGAACAAAAAAACTGAAGTAAAGCGGGGCTTTTCTTTACTTCAGTTTAACAACAATACCCTTGATCCGGAAGCTCAAGTCTATAATTGTTCGTAGTATTGTATGCGAAGCGCAAACACCTTGTATCATCGAACGCCTATTTTCCCCATTTTTACCGATGCGGTTCTGTAAGAATATTGACTAAATCGTCCATCTCTTGCGTTTTCATGCGCGACATTAATGAATCAGCCGCATCTTTTGGATTTTTTCCGTCAAATAATACTTCATAAAGCACTTTTGTAATCGGCATTTTTACTCCAAGCTTTTTGGAAAGCTGATAAGCGGCTTTCGTCGTTCTTACTCCTTCTACGACCATTCCCATGCTTGCAAGCACTTCGTCTAGCTTTTTCCCTTTTCCTAGCATGTGGCCAGCACGCCAATTTCGCGAATGAACGCTTGTGCATGTGACAATTAAATCGCCAACGCCAGTCAATCCGGCGAACGTCAACGGATTGGCGCCAAGCGCGCAGCCTAACCGAGCAATTTCGGCCAGCCCTCTTGTCATTAGCGCCGCTTTCGCATTATCTCCATACCCTAATCCATCGGTAATGCCTGCAGCTAACGCAATGATATTTTTCAGCGCCCCGCCGAGCTCCACCCCAATTAAATCCGGATTAGTATAAACGCGAAAATATTGGTGGTTCATAAACAAATCTTGAATGCGCTCCGCCGCCTTCATGTTTTTCGAAGAAACGGTCACCGTCGTCGGATGGCGCAAGCTCACTTCTTCCGCATGGCTCGGACCAGACAGGACGACGACATCGCGCAAAAGCTCTCCCATTTCTTCCTCAATGATTTCGGAAACACGCTTATGCGTGTCTGGCTCAATCCCTTTGCTTACTGATACAATGGTGATCGGCTCGCGAATGCAATCACAAACTTTCCGCAGCACTTCGCGAATCGCTTTTGTCGGCACAGCAAGCACCACCGTCCGGACGCCGTCAAGCGCTTGGCAAAGGTCGGCATAGCCGACAATCCTTTCAGGCAATTGAATACTAGGCAAATATTTTTCATTCGTCCGTTTTGTATTGATTTCCTTGATCTGCTCCGCACGGTGTCCCCAAAGCCGTACTTGATGCCCGTTATCGGCGAGGACTAGCGCAAGCGCTGTCCCCCAGCTTCCTGCACCTAACACTGTAATTTGCTCCACCGTTCTCACTTCCTTATTATGAATTGCCTGTCACTAGCAAGCAGGGCGCCCTCCGCCTTTCAACCATTTAACTTCGGGCGCCAGCCATGTACCGCTTGATCCCGCCGCAGCTCTCGTCCCTCCGCAGGCTTCCAACGCGTAAGATGGTGACATTCTTCCCACCGTTGTCCGCGGGACGTAGTGGACTTTCAGCAAAAAAATGGTGTATTTTTCCTTTTTCTATTTCCTTGGTCGCGCGATGATTTTTATCGGTGTGCCTTCAAAGCCGAACGCGTCGCGGATGCGATTTTCCAAAAAGCGCTCGTAAGAAAAGTGCATTAGCTCCGGGTCGTTGACAAATGCGACGAAGGTCGGCGGTTTTACCGCAACTTGCGTCATATAATAAATTTTTAGGCGCCGGCCGTTATGCGTTGGCGTCGGATTCATTGCCACCGCATCCATCACCACTTCATTCAGCACGTTTGTTTGCACGCGCATCGCGTGATTTTCGCTTACCATGCGCACAAGCGGCAACAGCTTATGTAGCCGCTGCTTTGTTTTTGCCGAAACAAAAATAATCGGCGCATAATCAAGAAACGGAAAATGATTGCGAATTTTCCGCTCAAATTCGATCAATGTTTTGTCATCTTTTTCGATCGCATCCCATTTGTTGACGACAATAATCACACCTCGCCCCGCTTCATGGGCATATCCAGCAATTTTTTTGTCTTGTTCGATAATTCCTTCTTCCGCGTTTAACACAACGAGGACGACATCCGAGCGCTCAATCGCTTTCAGCGCGCGCAACACGCTATATTTTTCGGTACTTTCATAAATTTTCCCTCTTTTTCTCATTCCCGCTGTGTCAATAATAACATATTCTTGTCCTTCCCGCACAAACGTCGTATCGACGGCATCGCGCGTCGTGCCGGCAATATCGCTGACAATGACGCGTTCTTCCCCTAAAATCGCGTTAACAAGGGACGATTTGCCAACGTTTGGACGACCGATTAAACAAAACTTAATCACATCTTCTTCATATTCTTCCTGACCGCGTTTTGGAAAATGGCGAACGACCGCATCCAACAAATCGCCAAGCCCCGTGCCGTGCGCGCCAGAAATCGGATACGGATCGCCAAACCCGAGCGCATAAAAATCGTAAATAAGATCGCGCATTTCCGGATTGTCAACTTTATTCACTGCAAGCACAACAGGCTTGTTCGAACGGTGCAAAATTTTCGCCACTTCCTCATCGGCCGCTGTCACGCCATCGCGGCCGTTCGTCATAAAAATGATCACGTCCGCCTCATCGATAGCAATTTCCGCTTGTTGACGAATTTGCACTAAAAGCGGCTCATCGCCGATATCGATCCCGCCGGTATCAATTAAGTAAAATTTATGATTCAACCATTCGGCGCTGCTGTAAATTCTGTCGCGAGTTACTCCCGGTACATCCTCAACAATGGAAATGCGTTCCCCGACAATTCGGTTAAAAATCGTTGACTTTCCAACGTTCGGACGACCGACAATTGCCACGACTGGATTAGCCATGCTATCACCCTTTCTTTACGTATCGCGACTGTGAAAAA
>k87-100074_pt1 | contig 18528 bp, 17 predicted proteins | sample MGYA00084031_6733416 | MGnify analysis MGYA00084031
ACATCTGTTGTCCAGAAATAAGGAATATCACGCCAAGCCTTCATACGACCTAAGAAATCATAGCCTGACCAACCATGTTTTGGCGTGTCCAATACATAACCATATGTTTTAGATTCAGGAACAATGTCAATTGGTCCAAAAGCAGCGATACCAATAGCATCAATATTGTCAAATTGGTCAAAAAACGCAATAACTTGATCTAATGTTTTCTCCCCATCTAATGTTGGGAATGCTGTCCGTTCAACAATATTATAATTTTCATCTGCTACGGCGACCACAAACTTTGTGCCACCTGCTTCAATTGCGCCTAATAATCCCATGATTCTTTTCTTCTCTTTTCTTTTCTTATTTGTTTTGTAAGACTGTCTTGCCCATTGCTGTGATGACAAAGGTGCGTGTCTTGGCATTAGCTAGCAAAATAGCTATATTATCTCCGGAATGATCCGTTCGTGTAATTTTAATATCATGTTCTGATGGTGTCTCGACAGTGATTGTCCCATCCAGAGCAAATGCTGAAAACTGATTACGCCATGATAATAATGCCAATAAGTCAGCAACAACTGGCCGCTTAACAGCTGATTTTATTTCTTCACGAGTATAGTAATGACGATTAATATTATGACCTTCTTTTGAAGATTCCAACAAATCAATATCATTCTCGCCTGCAAGTAACCCGACATAATAAATTTGTGGAATACCAGGTGCAAAAACTTGGAAAACACGACTCAACAAATATGCGGCATCATCATTGCCTAAAGCTGAATAGTAAGTTGAATTAATCTGATAAATATCTAAGTTATTATACGCAGCTGATGAGTAGGTCTTTTTGACATTGGCACCAACTTTGTATAATTCCTCAGAAGCATAATCAATTTCTTCGTCCGTCAAAATATCACGTGCGTCAACAACCCCAATGCCATCATGCGTATCTAACGTCGTGAATTGTTTCATCGGAGACTGTTTGAGCCAGTTGGCTAGTCGATTTGTTTTGCCTGAGTAAAGCGTATAAAGTACTGTCATTGGCAAAGCAAAATCATAAGTGAAATAACCATGGGCGTTGATCTTTTGAGGAATTGTATAATGCTCATGAATTTCTGGTAAAATTTCAGCATGCATAGGTGCCAAAATGTCACGCACTTCGTTTAAAACAGCCCATATTTCTGGTTCGACAAAGAAATCATTTGTCCCAACTTTCTTAACAGCATAGGCGAAAGCATCTAAACGAATCAAATTGGCACCATGTTGGACCATGTCTTCTAGCGTTGCTTTAATGAAGGCTTTAGCAATTTGAGAATTAACATCAATATCAATTTGTTCTTCACCAAATGTATTCCAAAGATGCTCTGTCGTGCCATCAGCAAAAGTGATTTCTTGAATTGGCGCCTTGTCTTTGCGCTTATAAATAAGGTCGATGTCTGCTTGAGTTGGTCGATCTGGCCCAGCCTGTTGCCAAAACTTTTCCCAGCGAATGAAGAAATCACGGTACTTTGATTGATCATGATTTGCTTTAAAATCTTGATACATCTCCGATTCACGAGAAATATGATTGATCATAAAATCAAACATCAAATAGTATTCTTGCCCAAGTGCCTCAACATCATTCCAATCACCAAATGTTGCATCAACACGCGTGTAATCAGAAGGGGCGAAGCCACGATCACCTGTAGAAGGGAAAAATGGTAACAAATGTACCCCGCCAATCGCATCGCCAATGTCTTCCTTCAAAACTTGGTGGACTTCCTTGATATTACTGCCCAAAGAATCAGCATACGTAATGAGCATTGCTTTGTTTTGAATTTCCATGTCTTTACCTTTGTCATATTCAGTTTTTGTTAAGCGCTTACATAACCAGTTTAATCGATTATATTGATACATGTCAAGCGCTTGTCAGCACTTATTATTGAAAAGAACAAAACTATCATATGTCATTTTTTCTGAAAACAAATTGAAAACACGATGATATCAACTATCTTTTAACATTTCTAAGCAATAAAAAACGCACACTTTTATTCAAAGCGTGCGTTTTTTTATTTATTATTTTACAATTTCACAAAATTCAACGATAACAGCGTCTGGTCCTTCAATATTAAAGAACTTAATACCTTTTTCCCAGAAAGCTAAATGTTGTACTTCTGAATCGATTAGCTTGAAACCTTCAGCCTTTGCAGCAACAAATGCTGCGTCAGCATCAGTTGTATCCATAGAAATATGGTTAATTGCACCAGGCTTACCAGCAACCTCGTCCTGCTGCCAAGTTTCAATCACGAGGTTGTCACGCTTCATGAAAATAACATTACCAACTGGAAAATCACCTGTTTTAGTGAAACCTAGCTTTGTCCAAAAGGCTTCAGCAGCTGCTAAATCTTTTGTGGGAATACCAACGTGTTGTACGCCTGAATAATAATCTGAAAATGACATGTTATGCTCCTATAATTTAGAATGCAAAGGCTGGAACGATATGTTGTCCCACGTCTTCATGATAATTAAATTCCTTGATGTTTAAGATTTGGGAAAATCGCTTTATCTCCCCAACCCGTAATCCCACCTTGAAATAGAAATGCGAACACTGTACCGACACCATAATTGGTAAAATCAGGCAAGATAATAATAGCAATAATACCAATAATTGTTGGCGGAATATATGACGCCCACATCGCCTTAGCGGCAGAACCTTTGAAATACTTAAATCTCAAAATCTGCATCAAATCATCTGCGGGATGTAGGACAAGGTTTGTACGTTGATAAATTGAAATAGCAATTGCAATCATTGCAACACCAATGAAATTCAATACAGTATAACCTATGGTTGTCATGACACTATGTGACTCGGGTAGCACCTGTGAGAACATACCTGCAAAGAAACTAATCAACACTGAGAAAGGTACCATGAAGGCAATATTGCCAACAAACTTTTTCCAATCAAAATAGCCTTGTAAGAATACATTCAATATTGCAATTAAGACACCTACAATGAAAAATACCCAACCAAGCATCAAATTTGATCCTTGAAACACTGCTTTATTAAAGCCTGATTCAGCGGCTGTCCAATAAGCAGAACCCAGAAAAGCTGGGTGGATTTTTTGACTTGTAACGACTGTTAAGACATTACCAGCCGCGTTGATTACCAAAGAAAGCACAAAATATGATAATGAGGCGCCAATCGTCAGCGTGCGACCATTCTTAGATGTCGTCTGTGCTACGTTTTTAGCGTTCATGGAATTATGCCTCTTCTCCACCAACTTTAACAACGGCCTTTGAAACTACACCAAGCTTACCATTAACAAAGTCATCAACTGTGTTATAGTCCAATTCGTGAGACATCAATGCTTCTACGTTCAACTTGCCTGATGACAACAAAGCCAATGAATCTTCAAATGCATTAGGGTTAATAAATGAACCTTGGATTGTCAATTGCTTTTGGAAGACTTCGTATGTGTTCATTTCGAACTTAGCATCAGGACCGCCAACACCAAACATCAATACTTGTGCACCACGTGCTGAAGCTTCAATAGCAGCTTCTTGTGTTTGTGGCAAACCAACAGCTTCAATGATAACATCGTATTCGCCTTCAGGAATCTTGTCACCCTTCATCGTGTTGAAGGTATTTTTAACACCAAACTTTTCTTTGTTCATTGCCAACTTTTCGTCAACGATACCAGCCAGGTCAACTTGGTGAATACCATAGGCTTGCAAAATTTGTACAAAGAGTTCACCCATGAAGCCATCACCAATAACCAAAGCTTTTTGGTATGGTGTTACTTTCAATAACTTAATACCGTGGACAGCACATGAAATTGGTTCAACAACAGCTGCTGATTTCAATGATACGTTATCAGGAATTTGATAAACGACTGAAGCAGGTGCTGTAAAGTACTCTTCAAAGCCACCATCGCGCGTCACACCAACGGCTGACAAGTTTTCGCACAATTCTGGACGACCTGTACGGCAGAACTTGCATTGTCCGCAATAAATATTAGGATCAACAGTCACACGGTCCCCTACTTTAACATTGGTTACAGCTGAACCAACTTCGGCAACAACACCTGAGTTTTCGTGTCCCAAAACGATTGGAGGTACGGCTGGAGCTGAACCTGGCAAACCAGCATACAAAGCGTGGTCTGTACCACAAATACCCGCAAACGCAGTATGAATTTTCACCTCGTTTGGTTTTACTTCTGGTTGTGCAATATCTTGCAATTCCAGTGACTTAATGCCTGTTAATACTAATGCATCCATGATTAATGCTCCTCTTTTCTTGTGATTCCTTTAACTTACAAGGACAATGTTAAACCTTAAATTTTTTGTTGTCAAGCGTTGTTCAAAAAATATATTGCAGTAATCATCGTGAGCGTTTACAAAACCGTGTATAATGGACTAGTATAAATATAATTTTTGAGATTAGTTTCTCCACCAATGGAGGTGTTTATGGTTGCAAAGCTAAGTGACGTCGCTGAATTAGCAGGTGTCTCAGTAACAACGGTATCACGTGTGATTAATAGTTATGGTTCATTAAGTCAAAAAACAATTGATAAAGTCCACACTGCTATGCGTGAATTACATTATCAACCTAATGCAATGGCAAGGTCTTTACAGGGAAAATCTTCCCAATTTATCGGTCTTATTTTTCCTAACATACAAAACCCTTTTTTCACAGCACTTGCAAGTGAGATAGAACAACTTTTGTTTGAAAAAGGATACAAGGTTATTATTGCAACAAGTGCAAATAATATAGAAAAAGAACAACAATATTTGCAAATGCTTGCTGCTAATCAGGTTGAGGGTATTATTACATCATCACATAATCTTGGCATTGAAAGTTACAGCAATAGTTTGCTGCCTATCGTCGCTTATGATCGTCATCTGTCTGATAATGTGCCAATTGTTAGCGAAGACAATTACCAAGGTGGTTTTCTTCTTGGTAACTACCTTGTCTCACAAGGCGCCAAAAATCTTTTAGTATTGAACGATAACGATCAATCAATCTCGCCTACATCAAAACGTTATAACGGTTTTGTTGATGCTGTCGGCTCAAAAAGTAAGATTAGTACTCTGGATTTTGATTCCAACAAAATATCCGAACCAAATATTATTCAAGACATCGTAAAGGATATCCAAACGCAGAATATCGATGGTGTTTTTGCTTATAATGATATAATGGCTATTCAACTGCAAAACGCACTGCGAACTGCAAACATTCGAGTTCCTGAGGATGTCATTGTCGTTGGTTATGATGGCTCACCAATTGTGCAATTACTTCATCCTGACTTACCAACGATTATTCAACCAATTCACGAAGCAGCGCAACGCTTAATTGAAGTGTTATTTGCTGAAATCAATCAACAATCAACTGTTAAAAACGATTTACTACCAGTCACACTACACGAGCCAAAATAAAAAACCACAACCAAATCTGGTATGTGGTTTTTTTATGCGTTCACCTGATTCAATGGTGCTTCGTTATTTAATACACGCACAACTTCTTTTGCTGCAGCTAATCCGACAGCATCAAAAGCTTCTCGAGACTTAGCAGCAATATGCGGCGTGATAAATGTATTAGAAAGACCTAGTAAGGCATTGTTGTCAGAAATTGGTTCGTTAGTGACAACATCTAAACCAGCTCCAGCAATTTCTCCGGACTTTAGTGCATTAAACAACGCGTTTTCGTCCACGATGGCACCACGTGCTATATTCACTAATACCGCAGTATTTTTCATTTTTTTAAACACTTCAGCGTCAATCATATTCTGGGTATCAGACGTTGCCGGCAAGGCTAACACAATAAAATCAGATTGCGAATAGATTTCTTCTAAAGTTGCCATCCGTCCATTTTTAACTGATTTACTATGTCGCGCATAAGCTAGTACCTCAACGTTAAAACCAGTTAAGAGTTCATCTATTTTTTGACCAATCGCACCAAAACCAATGATACCAATTTTCTTATGTGACACTTCTTGTCCTTTGGCTGGGGCATCTGTCTCATCCGTGATGCTTTGTCTCTCTTGATAAAATAAACGTCCGCTCATGAGCATGTGCATTAAGGCTGTCTCTGCAACAGCTGTTGCATTAGCACCAGGTGTATTTGTCACAATGACATGTTGCTGACTGGCATCCTCTAAATTAACGTTATCATAACCAACACCATACCGCGCAACGATTTTCAAATCCGGAAGCTGAGATAATATGTGCTTATCCACTGGATGCATCATCAAAATCATCCCATTCAAATCCTGATTCGCTAAGAAATCGTCATCATTTTTTTGTTGATTTGATATTACCTCAATATGATTGGACTTGAGGTAATCAATGGCAACCTGAGCAATACCATCAAATACTAAAACTTTTTTCATTGTTTACTCCTTCGTTTGCTTAATCTAATCCATTAAATGAACCAGGCATTAATGAAGCAATATTCGTTTTTATTTCTTTACCTGAATCATTAATTAACCAAATCGGCATATCTGGGTCAAAAAACTCAACCATCACTTGCCGACATGCCCCACATGGTGCGATTGGTGCTTTTGTACGTCCCGCAATCACTAACCCTTCAAACTGTCGGTAGCCGGCAGCCATCGCACTAAAAATGGCCGTTCTCTCAGCACAATTAGTCAAACCAAAAGAAACATTCTCAATATTAATACCTTTAAAAACACGCCCATCAGCGACTTGTAGTGCAGCACCAACTGGAAAGTTCGAATATGGTGTATATGTCTCATCAAGAGCCATTAAAGCGGTGTTGATTAATTTTTCAGGTGCTGAATTTGGCGACATAATAACTCTTCTCCTCGTTAATAGTTTACCACAGCAGAACGAGTGCTTGTCTTAGTTTGCGAGTAACTTTTCTAACTGGTTCAGTCGCGTTTCAAAGACATGGAAAGCTTGGTTCAGATAATCTGACTGGCTCATATCAACACCAGCTTTTCCAATAACATTTAGCGGATAATCAGAGGCGCCAGCACGTAAATAATTTTTGTAGTCATTAGCACCATCGTGATTGATAATACGGTCAGCTAGTGTTGTAGCAGCTGCTTCACCTGTTGCATATTGATAAACATAGTAATTGTAATAAAAATGCGGAATTCGTGCCCACTCATACGCAATAGCCTCATCAGGAAACAAATCTGGGCCATAATACTTTTGATTTAATTCACCATAATAACTACTCATTTTATCAGCCGTTAGAGCCTCGCCCTCAGCAGCTTGTTGATGAATCCAATCTTCAAATTCTGCAAATTGCGTTTGTCTAAAGACCGTCCCTTTGAAACCGTCTAGATATTGGTTCAAGACATAAGCTTGCACCTTAGGATCATGATTAGTTTTCAGTAAATAATCTGTTAATAGACTTTCATTCGTTGTAGAAGCAATTTCTGCCAAAAAAATGGGGTAGTCACCGTAATGATAAGGTTGTGTATGTCTTGTTAAATAGGAATGAACAGAATGTCCCAACTCATGAGCTAAAGTATAAACATTATTTAAATTATCTTGCCAATTCAATAGAATAAAAGGATTGGTATCGTACGCGCCGCTAGAGTATGCTCCTGTCCGTTTACCCTTGTTTTCAACAACATCTATCCAACGTTCATCAAAGGCACGCTGGACAATACGCACATAATCCTCGCCCAATGGCGCTAATGCTTTAATCACAATGTCTTGCGCCTTATCATAGGAAACATCAAATGTAACATCATCAACTAAGGGCACGTATAAGTCATAGCTATGGACGTCTTCAACACCCAACACTTGACGACGTAACGAGACAAATCGATGTAGTAATGGCAAATGATCATTAACTGATTTTCTTAGGGTCTCAAAAACCGTTGTAGGTAAGCCATGTGGTAAAATAGCGGCCTCGCGCGCTGAATCATAATGTCGTGCTTTCGCCAAGAAATTATGGCCTTTCACATGCGATGACAGTGTTGAAGCAAAAGTATTTTGAAAACTAATATAGCTGTCATAGAGTGTATCAAATGCTTCCTGACGTAGGTCGCGTGATTGCGATTCTAATAATAGACTGTACAAACCATTAGTCAAAGGCACCAGTTCACCTGTTTCAGTATGCACATCTCCGAAAGACAGATCTGAATTATCAAGCACACCAAATGTATTTTCAGACGCATTAAAAATATCACTAGCACCAGCTAGTAGCGCTTCTTGTTCAACAGGTAGTGTGTGTGGCTTTTGTAAACGAATCGTATCAAATAAATGACTAAATGGTTCTAACCCAGGTGTTGCTAGATACTCAGCTAATACCGTATCAGGAATGCGCAATACTTCAGGCTGAAAATAGGCCGTCGCTTCACTAACTTCAGCCCAAAGCGCCTGTACTCGAGCGTTAAATGCTGCATACTGCTGATTAGTTGTGTCTTGATCATATATTTGGTGGGCGTAGACGTAAACTTTCTCTAATAAACGTTCCAACGATAAATCTGCCACTAATGCCGCTTGTAACATGTCAGCCGAATCACCGACGTGCCCAACGAAACGCGTCATATTTTGAGCTGATTCATGAACTTTTTGAAAAGTCTTTTCCCAGGCCTCATCTGATGAAAAAATAGTTGTTAAATCCCATGTTAACGCTGTTGGCACTTCATGACGCTTTATCTGTGGCATATTATTACTGATCAACACTTGCTGCTTCATTAAGAAGACAAAACAGCGGGTGTTGCGTTCCTTTCTAAGATATAATATCTTATTTTATCACTTTTTTCTCACTTTATCTAACTTACCTGCAAGCGATATAAACCAGGGCAGCTCACTCAAAACACATAAATAATCTCCCTGTAAAGATATGTAGCCTTGTTGTTGCAAACTATCTAGCAATTTTTTTACTTGGCGCCATCTAAACCTGTCATTTCCTGCTACATAAGTAAATAATTTGTCTGCAATGCACCGTAAACGCACTTTATGACCAATCCCTACTTTTTCAATTAAACAAACTGCTAATAAACGCCATTGCCAGTTTGCAATTATCAGACCAAAAGTCTCACCATAATGTATCCACAACGGTGCTAGAATAATCAGCCTATTTTGATTATAAAAATAACTAATCATTTGCTGATTGACTCTTTTTTGTAACAGCAGATTTTGCAATTTATAGATTTGTTTTTTGATATCTAACGGCCTTTGTCTTGACAGCTTAGAAATAACAGTGAAAGGCATTGTATCACAAATTTCGGTATAGTGGACACGCTCAAAGTCCTTTTTGATAAAATGGCCGCGATGAATATAATGCCCTTGCGTTGGTAAATAAAAAACAACTTGATCATGAGCAGTCATGAATTTTAAAATCGTTTTTTGTGATAAATGCCGTTCAAAATAAGTCTCCCCTAGTATCCATATCACATCAATATTTTGACGCCGATAGCCTTCATTACGTTCAGCCAGTCTCTTTTGAGATATAGGACTACACTGATATTCAATTGCAAGCTGTTTATCCCCTATAGTTAACAAAATATCTGGCCTCTGCTGGATAGCTACGAGCTTAGCTTCAATTTGAACAACACCGTGAGTAGCCAGTTGCTCAGCTAATTGTAGTTTACCAGATAGATGCGCAGCTGTTTCATTCTCAGAGAATGTCTGACATTTTGCACCAACAATATGCGCAAAATGCTGCTGTTTGATGTCACCAACACGTAATATAACTGGTTCATGACAGCCCGGACAATTAAATTGACTATTTTTTTTAGCATCACGTGCCAAAACATATTGTTCTTTTCGATTAATTGCAACAAACATAAAAGCCTCCAAACCATAATACGGTTTGAAGGCTTTTATAACACATAATTATTTAATTTTTTTCTCAACCCAGTTGCTTAACCATGTTAATAGTGTGATAACAATCAGATATATCACCGCTACAATTGCCCAGACACGGAAGCCTTGAGAGTTACGCGCAACAATTAATGTTCCTGTTTGCGTTAATTCAAGCAAACCAATGGCTGACAAAATTGAGGTGTCTTTCAACGTAATAATAAACTGATTAATAAAGCTTGGCACCATAATACGTAGCCCTTGTGGCATGATTACTTTGCGCATAGCGCTATTATAATTCAAGCCAAGTGATCTTGCCGCTTCCATTTGACCACGTTCGACAGCTTCAAAGCCACCACGAACAAACGCACCGGTGTAAGCACCTTCATTTAATATCAAGGTAATAATACCAGCCGTAAAAGCCGGAATCTTGACCCCAGTGACACCAGGTAAACCAATATAAATAAAGAACGCTAATACCATTAAAGGTAAGCCACGGAAAATATAAATAATCGTTGTCGATACACCACGTACCCACTTCAACTCACTGACACCCATGACACCTAATAAGGTTCCCCAAATTGAAGCTAATACAATCGCAATCACAGTGAGTTGCACTGTTTGCCACAAGCCCTTTAAGAAGGCTGCTTTATTGGCCGTTAAAATCCCCAATACTGTGCTATTATCTTTCTTACTGCCAGAAAATGTTGCTTGACTAGCACCTAGATACTTAGCTGTAATTTTATTATACGTACCATCAGCTTTAATTGCTGCAAAACCTTTATTAAAGGCAGCTAGTAGGGCTTTGTTTTTTCCCTTTTGAACCGCAAAACCGTACCAACCCGCATTACTGGGGTTATCAGCGTTCATGATTTTGAGTTTCATGCCATTTTTAATTGCGTATTGAATTACTGGCATATCTTCAAATGTTGCAGCCGAGTTCCCCACAGCAACATCATTGTACATCGTATCTGTATCATTGAAATACTTGACATTAAAACCGTATTTACTCTGTAAAGATTTACCGTATTCAGACGCTGCCGTCCCCGTTTTCAACGCAACAGTTTTCCCTTTTAAATCAGCTAACTGTTTAATGGTGCTATTATTTTTAACAATCCAGGCAACACCAGTTTTATAATAAGGCGTTGCAAAATCGTAAACTTCTTTACGTTCTGGGGTAATTGACATCCCCGCAATAATACCATCAGCCTGGCCATTAGAGACTAGCTGAGCGGCAGAATTAAAGCTCATCGGTTTCATTGTATAGGTGAAACCTTCACGTTTAGCAATTGCTTGCATCATGTCCTGTTCAATACCGACATAATTATTATTTTTATCTTGAAATGTAAATGGTGCATAAGTTGCATCAGTTGTAATGGTGTAGTGTGGTTCAGATGCTTGACTCGTTGAAACGAAAGTAAAGAAAGCAGCGAACGTTGCTAGACCAAGTAAACATTTTTTTAACATAGTCATGAACTCTCCCTTATCCCACAAAAAAGTCGACCTAGTGGTCGGCTTTTTTAATTATTTTGATCATATATTCAGCCAAGAGCAGTATTGTCAATGCTTAAGCGTGCATAACCTTACTCAAAAACTCTTGTAATCGTGCATTTTTAGGCGCATTGAATACTTGTTCAGGTGCACCAGATTCTTGTATTTTACCAGATTCAAAGAATACAACGCGATCAGCAACTTGCTTAGCAAATCCCATTTCGTGAGTAACAATGATCATGGTCATACCTGAGTCAGCTAGATTTTTCATAACTTCAAGCACATCGCCAACCATTTCTGGATCTAAAGCCGAAGTTGGCTCATCAAACAACATAATATCAGGTGACATTGCTAAGGCTCGCGCAATAGCAATACGTTGTTTTTGACCACCAGACAGTGAATTAACTGAAACATCTGCTTTATCTGCCAAACCAACAGTATCAAGTAATTCACGTGCCTTCTTCTCAGCCGCAACTTTATCTAACTTGCCCAATTCAACTGGGGCCAGCATAATATTCTCAAGTACGGTGTAGTTATTAAATAGATTGAAATTCTGAAACACCATGCCGATATTTTCACGGACTTTGTTAATATCTGTCTTTTTATCAGAAATATCAAAACCATCAACAACAATTGTGCCATCATCTTGTGTTTCGAGTTGGTTAAGCATACGTAAGAAAGTAGACTTACCAGAACCAGAAGGGCCAATCATTACGACAACCTCATTTTCAGCAATATCTAATGAAATATCGCGTAAAACATGATTATCGCCATATGATTTATTAACTTTGTCGACGTGTACTTTTACTTTTTTTTGTGCTTCACTCATGCACGTGTCCTCTTTTCTACCCAATTACTCAACCATGTGAGTAAAGTAATCACAATCAAGTATATCACAGCTACGATAGCCCATACACGAAAACCTTGAGAATTACGTGAAACAATCAGTGAACCTGTCTGTGTTAATTCTAAAATACCAATCGCCGATAGGATTGATGTATCTTTTAACGTAATGATAAATTGATTAATAAAACTTGGTATCATAATTTTGAGACCTTGTGGCATAATAACACGTCGCATAGATTTACTGTACGGTAAACCAAGTGACCGTGCCGCTTCCATTTGACCACGATCGACAGCTTCAAAGCCACCACGGACAAATGCGGCGGTATAAGCACCCTCATTTAAAATAAGCGTTAATAATCCTGCGGTAAAGGCGGGAATTTTAGTTCCTATCACACCAGGCAAACCAATATAAATAAAGAATGCCAATACCATCAGTGGCAACCCACGGAAAAGATAAATAATTGTTGTCGATATTGCCCTAATCCATGGTAATTGGCTGACACCCATAACACCAAGTAAAATACCCCAAATTGAAGCCAATACAATGGCAAATACGGTCAAAATAACAGTTTGCCATAATCCTTGCAAAAAGGCGTTACGGTTGGCATTTAAAATACCCATGACCGTACTGTTATCTTTTTTACTACCGGTAAAAGTCGCGGCACTGGCGCCTAAATATTTGGCGACAATCTTGTCATAAGTACCATCTTTTTTAATTTCGGCAAAACCGTGATTAAATGAAGCTAATAACTTGGCATTTTGTCCCTTTTTGACAGCAAAACCATACCAACCAGCTTGTATTGGTGCTTTTGGATTCATAACCTTTAATTTGGTACCATTTTTAACAGCATATTGAATCACTGGTAAATCACCAAAAGTTGCTTGTGCATTATCATTAATGACATCATTATACAGCGTGTCTGAATCATTAAAATAAGTCACCTTAAAACCATACTCTTTTTGTATAGATAAAGCATAGTCAGCACCAGAGGTACCAGTTTTAAGCGCAACAGTCTTACCCTTCAAGTCTTTTAAGGCTTTAATATTTGAGCCCTTTTTAACGGCCCAACCAATACCTGACCGATAATAAGGTGTCCCAAAATCATAAACCGCTTTGCGTTCATCTGTAATAGACATCCCCGCAATAACGCCATCAGCCTGATCTGAAGATACTGATTGTGTGGCGGCATTAAAACTCATAGGTTTTAATGTGTAGGTGAAGCCTTCACGCTTAGCGATTGTCTTGAGAATTTCTTGATCGATACCTGTATACTGATTATTTTTGTCTTGAAAATCAAAAGGTGGATAAGTCGCATCAGTTGTAATCACATAGTTTGGCTTTTCTGAAGCGTTAGTATAAGCCGTTCCACTAATCAAAGATACGAATGCAATCAAAGATAAAATTAAAAATTGACTTGTTTTTTTCATAGTAACTTCATTCTAACAGCATCATCTTCTTAATTTTTGATGAATGTTAGCTTTTATGACATGTTAAAATTTCGTTATATTTTTTATTTTGAAGGCGCAATAAAGCGCCTCAAGCAAATTGAGGCGCTTGTCATGTCATCATTTATGGATGTACAGGCACCTTGATATCACCTGAGATAATCTTCTTCTGCGCTGATTCGATAGCTGACCATACTTCTGAAGAAGCGGAATCCTTAGCTACACCAACACCGTTTTCCTTCAAACCATAAGTAATGGTCTGCCCACCAGGGAACTTGCCATCCTTTGCCTTATTAGAAAGTGACTTAACAGCATTATCAACACGCTTAACGGCTGATACAAGAGTAAAGTTAGACTGCTTATTGTCTTTATCCTTATAATCACCATCGCGCTTTTGATCCATATCAACACCGATGACCCAAACCTTTTTATCAGAATCGTCTGATAACTTTTGGTTCGTTGCCTTGGCTTCAGCAAAAACACCAGAGCCTGTGCCACCAGCTGCTTGGAAGATAACGTCAGCACCACCAGCAACCATTGAAGCAGCAATAGTCTTACCCTTAGCAGCATCGGTAAATGAATCAGCATACTGAGTTACGACTTTAATATCTGGGTTTGTTGCCTTGACACCAGCTTTAAATCCAGCTTCAAATGTATCGATAATATCACCATGAATACCACCAATAAAACCAACTGTCTTTGATTTTGTTTGTTTTGCTGCCGCAACACCAGCCAAGTATGATGATTGCTCTGATTTAAAGGCTAAAGATGCCACGTTCTTATCAGGCACAACAGCATCAACAATTGCAAAGTTTGTTTTTGGGTTCGCCTTAGCTACTGTATTCATAGCTGGAGCTGTCGCAAAACCAACACCATACACAAGCTTATAACCGCCCTTAACGGCTGTTTGAAGATTTGTCTTAATATCTGACGCATCTGTACTTTGGAAGTAATTATAACCCTTCGTGCCTTGCGACAACTTATTATCTTTACCATAGGCTTTCAAACCTTCCCAAGCTGATTGGTTGAATGATCGGTCATCGATACCACCACCATCAGTAACTAAAGCAACCGTATAATTATTTTTACCGGCTGATTTTGAATTTCCTTGCGTTGCAGCATAAATACCACCACCAATGACTGCCACTGCAATAACACCAATTCCAATTTGCGCTGAACGTTGCATAATAAGTTATAACGTGTAAGCCCATTTTGCTTACACATCTCCTCTCAAATTTATAACTCTATTATGCGACATATCATGGTTAAAACCATGATAATTTCATTAAAATATCATTTAAAAAGCGAACATTATTATTTTTTTATTTATTTAGTTCGTTTTTAGAAACTTTTTGCAAACTATGGTTCGGATTTTGGTAAAATAAGCTTATGTCTAATTTCATTACCCATACAATTGAACCTTGGATGCCTCCAGGTGCACTCAAAGCCAAAGCCGATTACGCGCATATTGCTGATCAATCTGGGTGGACCGTGTTACCCTTAGCTCGCTATAATGATGCACGTTACGATGATGCAACACGTACGCAGTTTATTAATTCATGGTTACAGCAAGTCAACACAAACGATATTGTCCTACACCAGTTTCCTTCATATATGAGTGAAAAATTTGAAGTACAGTTCGCCAAAACATTAAAAGCACGCCAAGTTAAACGTGCAATTCTCATTCACGATATTGAACCATTGCGACTGATGAAACATCCAATCTGGGAATTTGATTTATTAAATCTTTATGATATCGTTATTGTTCATTCTCAGGCCATGAAAGCGCAACTTCAGTCATTGGGTGTCACAAGTCAATTCATAATACAACCTTTATTTGATTATTTGGGACTATCATACTCCCTTGTATCCTTTAGTCATGAGATTAACTTTGCTGGTACTTTTCAAAAATCACCTTGGTTGCAACAAGCACAAAACGTGCATATTAATTTATTTGGTGCTAAACCAAAAAAATGGCGCGACACAACCTTTCCCGCTAATGTGACCTACAAAGGTAACCTTGATCCTGAGCAGTTAATCATGGCTTTTCGTGATGGATTCGGTCTCATTTGGGATAATGATTTTGAGGATAAAACGTACAAAACGTATACTAAATATAACGCACCTCACAAAGCAAGCCTTTATATTCGCGCCGGCTTACCGCTCATTGCTTGGCGCGAAAGTGCCATTGGCCAAATAATTGCCGAGCAGGAAATTGGTTTTGTGATTGACAAGTTGAATCAGTTACCAGCGCAGCTATCTGAGACTACAGCTGCCCAATTCAATCTATGGCAACAAAATATGCAACCATTAGCACAGCAACTTGCTTCTGGTTATTTCACAAAAGCGACTTTAGCACAATTAACACAATAAAAAAGCGCTGCATTAGCAGCGCTTTTTAAGGTAATAACCGGAGTCGAACCGGCGATGACGGTTTTGCAGACCGTTGCCTTACCACTTGGCTATATTACCATGATTAAGGCTTGTCATTTTTTAAACCACAACAACGTTTATAATTATAGGGTAAAATCACCTAAATTACAAACACTTTGTTAATTATCGTCATTTGCCATCACTTCACCTTGCTTAATTACTATATGTGGTGTAATTGTGCCATCAGATAACCAAATCGGTGTTTGCGATTTTGGCTCCCACCAGCCTTTAATTTGATTGCGATCCACAAATACTAAATCAGTACCGTAAGGTAAATCTAAAATATATTGCAGGCTTGGTTCAATAGCTAAGGCAGTTGCCACAACAACTGGCATAAAGTTATTTGGTTCTTGGTTCCATTGCTCATTATCATTATCAGCAAATAGCAGCCAGCCCGTATCTTGTGACTGCGTTGGGGCTAACTCTCTATAAATCCAGCGTAAACTGCCACTACCATTCAATAGATGTTTGGAAACCAGCACAACCGCTTCTGGTTGATAAAAAACAGATTGCATAACATTTTCCTCTTAAAAATACTTGTATCGGTATTTTGGCTAAACATGGTCAGCCTAACTTATTTTCTAATAAAATTTGTGTCATGGCTTCCGCCATCTCAGGTGTACGTTGCCACTCTTCCCAACCGTCATACTCCAATGGCAGTAGTTGATAGTTAGCATTAATGTAATTTTCTAATTGTTCTACATAAGAAGATCTTGGAATATTAATTTTTAAAATGCGTACTGACTTGATGTAGCCGTGCTCAGCTGCATATTCAGCACGCCCATTGTGTGGTATATTGCCAAGTTCATAATATATTGAACCATCTAAACGCGTTATTTCTTCAATGAGATTAAATGTCTCTTTCATGCCTTATCCCCACTTTTTGCTGTCTCACATTATCACGTACCACTAACCAACTCGCAACCCAAATACTCAACAGAATGCCTAGCATCCCCAGTAACATTGTCACAACTTCAGTTGCCAACAGCTTAGCATTAATAAACATAGCAATCGGGTATTTTAAGCGTACAAACCAAATAATTAACGGTAAATTACTGCCCAATACACCAAAAAACAGTGTATTAATTGCTGTCCCTAGAATTTGTCCACCAATGATTTTTGCATGGCCATATAGACTGCTACTGGTCATTTCTGGTGTCCGCTCCAACACTTCATTTAAATCGGCTACAATAGCCATCGCTGCTTCAGCAACTGCACCAAGAACAGATAATAACATCACGGCAATCGCCACATCACCAAAATGAATACCAACAGTTAACGACAGTCCTTCTAGTTCTTCAGAATTTTCGGTTGTAAAGCCCTGAAATTGGCCAAAATATTGCATAATAACGGCAATTATCATTAAAATAGCAACAACAATAACACTTGTTTTAAAGGCATTGTTTGTCACCTCACTATTATCAGCACCTAAATAAATGGCGACAGCCAAAATGATTAGACTCATGATACCTGTAATAATATAAACATTAAACTGCCAATTAATTAAAACAATCAGAACAAAAATAGCTGCAAAATTCAGCAGCAGACCAATGAACACTTTTAGTCCTTGCATATGACCAACTAACAGCATCAATACAAATAAAATAATAATTAATACACCGATTGTATTCATTGCCTACCCGCCTTTCTTGTTAGTGCGAGACCAACAATGACACTGGTCACAGGTACCGCCAAAACAATCCCGATGGCTGAAATGACAGTTTGCAAAATACCAAGATTCATCACTTGATCCATGATGTAGGCCCAGTTATTGCCATTACGTAACATCAAAAAGACCATTGGCAAGGTCTCAGCTATAAATATCATAAATAGCACATTCATTAATGTACCCATAATTTCGCGGCCAACAGACACACCGGCATGCCAATAATCACCAAACTCACGTATGCTATTTTCACGCCGCATCCCAAATTGCATCGCCACAATATCAGAAGCCTCATCCATAACAGCGCCCAAAACACCAATGACCGTTTGTGCCATGAATAAGGTGGCCGGTACTTGTGTAACATATGACATGGTCTCAAAATGGACACCAACATTGTGAGTTACATCCAAAACAATAATTAATAAAATAATTGTCAAGAACGTAGTGATTAAGGTGGCTGCTAAAGTTAATGCCATCTGTAGTGTTCGACCCAGAACCAGAATCAAACTGACTGCCGCGAAAAGTATACTCAAAATACTAAAAATCAATAAAACATTCGTATCTTTGTTATGAATATCTACCAACAAAGCGACGCCAAATAAAGCAATATTAATCAACATACTCAATAATAGCCAACTCGTCGCACGCCACTTACTATACATTAATAACAGCGCCAAAAAGAATGTCATTAATGCACCGACCCAAGCATCACGTTTCAGCGATAAAATATGTGTATTGGCAGCAACCTTTTCTAATAATAATTGGTCTCCAACACGATATTTTTGTGTCATCACTTGTGATTTTGCATAGTCATTGTGAATGACAATAATCCTTTTTTGCCGATTCAATAACTTGACAGTTAATCTTTGTGTTATCATGACGTCAGCATTGCCATGTTC
>k87-528275_pt1 | contig 18521 bp, 21 predicted proteins | sample MGYA00084031_6733416 | MGnify analysis MGYA00084031
CCGACATGTGCATCTAACTTAATCTTGATGTCTTGCAAACTACTTGGCATTTTTATACCACCTTTCGTGAAAACTTAATCTATTATACCATAATTAGGTTTTTTTCACAAATGATGAGTGTATAATGGCAACAGAAAATGCAATAATATACGGTTATTTAATCAATCCTTGCAACTTAAGGGCTTTATAAAGCGCTGTCAACTGATTCAAAGATAAACGCTCGGCACGAATAGATGAGGCAATGTTTACTGAGTCCAAAGCGTCTTGTATCCGTTGCTTAACGTCTTCTTGTTTACCAAACATTTGCAACATATTGTTCCATAAACTCTTACGCCGATGGGCAAAACTACCTTTAACAACGGAAAATAATTTATCTGGATTATCAACAACAGTTTCTGGAACAATCGGCGTCAACATCACCACTGCTGAATCAACATTTGGCGACGGATTAAAAGCACTTGCCGGTACTTTAATTGCCAATTGTGCTTGAGCATAATATTGAATCGTTAACGTGAGTACACCGTAGGCTTTCGTTCCTATCTCAGCGTTTAAACGATCAGCAACTTCACGTTGCATCATAACCACAATATTGTCCCATGAAATTTTGGCTCGTAATAATTGCATGAGGATGGGGGTTGTAATGTAATAAGGTAAGTTGGCAACAATCTTGACGTGTGCCCCTTCACCAAATTCAGTCGCAATCACATGAGCCAAGTTAACTTTTAAAATATCGTTTTCAATGACTTTCACATTATCATAAGGTAATAATGTTTCGGCTAGTACAGCAACCATATGTGGATCAATTTCAAACGCAACAACTTTTTTGGCTGAACGTGCCAGTTGTTCGGTTAAAGCCCCAATGCCTGGGCCAATTTCAATAACATAATCTTCTGACGTGATACCCGCAACATCAACAATACCGTGCAGTACATTCAAATCAGTTAAAAAATTCTGTCCAAACTTCTTTTTAGCATGTAACCCATACTGATTTAAAATAGCCTGTGTTCGTGTTGGATTTGCAATATCAATTATATCTGCCATACTATGTTTCCTTTTTTAGTGCTGTCAAAATTTGATCTCGCGTTAAACCAAATTGTTGGGCACGTTTTAATAGTTGTTTGCCGTTAGTGTAACCGATGTTTAATGTTTCGCCGATTTTTTGGCGCAACTGACGTGCATTCGGCCCATTCAGTAAACCATTTTCCTGTAAAAAATATTGCGTAATATCAGTTGTAACGGTTTTTTTTGGTGTCATCACACGAGACAATGCCATTCTCAATGTGTCAGGTGTTGCGTGCTCGACACCGAGTGATTTGTGCACATTGTCCTTTGCTGCACGACCTTGTGCTTGTGTTATATAAGCATGTTTAGCAGTTGGCACAGCTTCAGCAACAAGACGCCGAATGCGCTGACCATTAAAATCAGGATCGGTTAAAATGATAACGCCTCTTGTTTTAGCGGCTACTTGTGCACGGATTATGGCATCAGCATTAATAGCACTGCCACCAGTTTCTATTGTGTCTGCTAAAACAGCACGTGCCAAATTTTCCGTATCAGAACGACCCTCAACCACAATAAATTCATTGATTTTCGGCTTATCACTCATGGTTTAAAAATAGACGATGCGCGTTTGTTCGTGTTATTTCTGATAACGCCTTAGGCGTGACAGCTAAAGTTTCGGCTAAGGAATCGATAACATATTTCACAAGTGCAGGTTCATTGTCTTTACCACGAAATGGCGTTGGCGCTAAGTAAGGGGCATCTGTTTCGACTAAAATACGGTCAAGTGGGACAGCTCGCGCCGCGTCACGAACCTCTTCTGCCTTTTTAAAAGTGACCACCCCACTAAATGAAATATGCATGCCTAAGTCAACAAATGCTAAAGCCTGCTCTGGTGTCCCAGAAAAGCTGTGCATAACACCTTTAGTGACACCACTTGCCTTCACTATATCGTAAACGTCATTGAAGGCATCGCGATTATGAATAATCACTGGTAAGTCATATTTTTTAGCTAAAGCGAGATGTGTCTGGAAAGCTTTTTTTTGTATCTCGCGTGATGGTGTATCCCAATAATAATCCAGACCAGTTTCTCCAACGCCAACTACTTTTTCTTGTTCAAGTTGATGCGACAATAACAATGCTGCAGCTTCATCAAAATCAGCCGTATCTTCGGGTTGAAAACCTAGTACAGCATAAATATTATCATGCGCTTGTGCAATTTCTAATGCACGCTCGTTACCCGTGGCATCATAGCCAACAATATTCATTTCCATGACGCGAAACTCATTAGCACGACCAATATACGCTGGAACGTCGTGATATAATTTGTCATCATTGAGATGTGTATGCGTATCGTAACTATCAGCTGGTGTTTTTGTTAAATCATAAATTGCCATATTCTATATGTATCTAGCACTATCATTTGGCACAACCGAAGTTTGTGCCACACGTGTTTTAAATACCTGATCCTCCGTTTTTACTCGCTTTTTCTTATCAGAGATAAGATTGGCATCAGTTTGTTATCAGTATATCATAATAAAAAAAGCCGCTAGGCGCCTTTTCAATCAATCTTTAGTGTCTGTTGCTTCTACTTTAGGTGCAAAATTTTTCAGAACGCCATTAACAAATTTACGATCATCTTCATCAGCAAACGTCTTTGCTAAAATCAGTGCCTCATCAATTGCTACCTTATATGGTACAAGTTGTTGACTCAATTCATAAATAGCCAATCTCAAAATAACTAAATCAGCTTTATTAATACGTGCAATTGCCCAACCAGCCGCTAAATGTTCTGAAATTTGTGCATCTAAATCTATCTTATTACCCAAAATACCATTAACCAAACGTGGTAGGTAATCATCAAAATCTTTACCCTCTAAAACAATATCATATAAACGATCAATATTATTATTTTGTGGGTCCTTTTCCAGCGCAAATAGAATCTGGAAAGCGGCTTGTCGCGATTCGTGTCGTGTTAAATTAGCCATTAATCGGGCACCTCTGATGTGACAACGTCACCAAACAAATTGTCAGGATCAATCTTACTTGATAATTTCTCGGGAACAATGCCACTGACATGAACGTTTGTCTGCACAATCAGTAAATCAGTCATTGATGAAATTTGCGAACGAATAGCATTTTGAATTGCCAATGCAACCTTAGGTACAGCCACGCCATATTGCAAAAAGACATAGGCGTCAATGATTAAGCCATCCTCAGATTGTGTTAATTCAACCCCTTTACCGCGTCCATTAGAACCAAAAGCGCCTGTGAAGTGATCTGATAATTTACCACGCATTGAGTAGACCCCTGGCACTTCTTGTGTTGCGATCTGTGCAATAATCTCAATAACTTCAGGTGTGACTTGCGTTGTGCCCTCAACTGGACTTTCAGTCGCTAACACAATATTTTTTGTTGTCTGTTTACTTCGTTTTATTTCTCTGGCCATGATTTAATCCTCGAAAATATTTCCTAAAATAAAAAGTTCCGCTGGGGAACTTTTTCAAACGTGTTCCCTGTCATGCCGATTATCAACATAAAAATCCTGGTGCGTTTAAGCTGTTCCACGATAATCATTCTCTCAAATGGCATAAGTTCACACTTTAATTAAGCGCGGCCCTTGTATGAACCGTCTTCTGTATTAACAATGATTGTTTCACCTTCGTTAATAAAGTCCGGTACAGTAATCGTTGCGCCTGTCTCAACAGTCGCTGGCTTACCTGATCCTGTCGCTGTTGCACCTTTAATACCTGGTTGTGTTTCAACAACTTTTAGAGAAACGGTTGAAGGCAATTCAGCACCTAAGATTTCGTTACCGTACATCGTAACCTTAACTTCCATACCTTCAAGCAAAAACTTCAAGGCAGCTGCAATCTTATCATCTGGCAAATTAACTTGTTCATAAGTTTCGACATCCATGAACACACGGCCATCATTTTCAGCAAATAAATATGACATTGGACGCGTTGTGATGTCAGCTTGTTCAAACTTATCACCAGGACGGAATGTCACTTCATTCACAGCACCAGTACGGAGGTTCTTTAATTTTGAACGAACAAAAGCACCACCCTTACCAGGCTTAACGTGTTGGAAATCCAAAACACGCCAAATTGAGTTAGAGTACTCAATTGTCAATCCATTTTTCAAATCATTCATGCCAATAGCCATGATTAGTATCCTCTTTTATAAATAATATGTTTATTATAACAGAAATTAACTGTCTCTGCAGTAGTCAAACAAGATAAAATTGTACCACAAAAAACCTTATTTCTCAATATTTTTATGCGCTAATTCCGGTTTAACAATTAGGTCTTCTAATCGATGTAAATGCGACAACAAACTTTTACCTTCTTCTAAACCATAAATGCCGAGCCATTTATTGAAACGACTGCTAACTTTTTCGGTAATGGTTGTCTCAACCACTACGCCTGTCTCAGTAAGATGTAACAACACTCGCCGACGGTCTTTGTCGTCTGTTACTTGCTGTAAATATTCTTTTTCAAAGAGTGGCTTTAGTTGACGCGCGACTGCGCCCTTGGTAACACCACGTTCGGCAGCAATTTCTGTCAAAGTCAATGGTGTGCGACTGTGTGCCACGGCCGACATAATTAACCACTGTTCAAAAGAAATGCCATAGGCACTCGTTGGCTGTGAAATCAATTTTTCTAAATTTTTAAGCGATGACATATAGACGCCAATAAATTCGGCCATCATATCAGATTGTGCCATATTTCCTCCGTGCTATTATCTGTCAGATTCATTAATAAGATAAGTTAAGGCTGACTCGACAGTATCCGCAAGGTAGATTTTATCTAAATCATTTTGCGTCACAAAACCACTGGACACACTCGTCATCAGCCAATGCCACAAACTATCATAAAAACCATTTGTATTCAGTAATACCAGTGGCTTATGGTGTAGCCCAATTTTTTCCCAACTAATCACTTGTGCAATCTCTTCTAATGTACCAAATCCGCCTGGTAGCGCAATAAAGGCATCGGCATAGGCCATTAATAGACGCTTACGCTCGTCCATATCTGCAACTTCAATGAGTTTCGTCACACTATCAATAGCTATCGCTTCCTCAGCCAAGTTATTCGGTGAGATACCTACAACTTCGCCACCTTCAGCCATGGCCGACCTTGCAGCAATCCCCATTAGACCATCTCGACCACCACCGTAAATCATTTTGAGACGCCGTTGAGCAATCGTTTGACCTAATTGTTTTGCCATCGTGATATAGCTCGATTGATTGCCAAGTTGTGACCCCATGAATACTGTAATTGCTTGCACTGTCATTGAATTATTCCTTTATATCAATTTATCAATATTAGGACCAATAAGCAAGGAATATGTCGACAAGTTTCCCGTTTTCAAATGCTATGTGGTACACTATAATATAGGTTTTCGTTCGTGACAAATTAAAATTAAAACACTATTTGGAGGCATTATGATTTACAAAGTTTATTACCAAGAACACCCTGAGCGCAATCCCAAACGGGAAACGACACTTTCACTTTACCTAACAGCTGAAAGTTTACCACAAGCACGTGAAATAATTGAAGAAAACACTGACTATAACGTTGAATTTATTGAAGAGTTGTCAGATAAGGCCGTCACTTATGAGAAGGCCAACCCTAACTTCAAGATGACAACATTCTAACCTATGACATATTCTGTAGATATCAAACCTAACGAAGTCGCAGTTTATGCGCTAGGTGGTTTAGGCGAGATTGGTAAGAATACTTATGGTATTGAATATCAAGATGAAATTATCGTCGTTGACGCGGGTATTAAGTTCCCCGAAGACGAATTACTTGGTATTGACTATGTTATTCCCGACTATACTTATTTAGTCGACAATATCGATCGCGTCAAAGCACTTGTCATTACTCACGGACACGAAGACCATATTGGTGCTATCGCCTACTTTTTGCAAGCTGTTAATGTGCCAGTTTATGCCGGCCCATTAGCCATGGCTTTAATCAAGAACAAACTTGAAGAAAAGCAAATGTTAAACCGTGTTGAACTACACGAAATTACGGATGGCACTGTTCTAGAATTTGATCAACTGAATGTTGAATTTTTCCGAACAACCCATTCCATTCCTGATGTGTTTGGTGTTGCTGTACACACCCCTGTTGGCACTATCGTCGAAACTGGTGATTTCAAATTTGACCTGACGCCAACAACAAAGCAGCCACCTAACCTTTGGTCAATGGCGCGTCTTGGTGAAAAAGGCGTGTTACTAATGATGAGTGACTCGACCAACGCAGAGCGACCAGAGTGGACGAAATCTGAAGCTTGGGTTGCAAAATCTGTTAATCGCATATTTGACAAGTTGGAACATGGTCGCATTATATTTGCAACTTTTGCTTCTAATATGAACCGTGTTCGCATGGCAACTGATGCAGCAATTGCTCATGGGCGTAAAATAGCTGTTTTCGGCCGTTCAATGGAATCTGCCGTCACAAACGGTCGTGCCCTTGGTTACTTGAACATCCCTGATAACATGTTGGTTGAACAATCAGAAATCAAACATATACCTGATGATGAATTATTAATACTATCTACTGGATCACAGGGCGAACCAATGGCCGCTCTAGCACGTATTGCTGAAGGTACACACAAGCAAATTCGTTTGAAGCCAAAAGATAATGTTATTTTCTCATCTTCCCCAATACCAGGAAATACCGCTTCGGTCAATGCTGTCATCAATAAGCTTGAAGAAGGCGGTGCCAATGTTATATATGGTAAAGTCAATAACATTCATACTTCTGGTCATGGCGGTCAAGAAGAACAGAAATTGATGTTAGCATTAATGAAGCCAAAGTACTTTATGCCAGTTCACGGTGAATACCGTATGCTAAAAGTCCATGCTTCTTTGGCACATGAGTTAGATATTCCAAAAGACCATACTTTCATCCTAGAAAATGGTGATGTCTTGGCTTTGGATGGCGAAAACGCTCGTGTTGCAGGTCATTTTCCTGGTGACGATACTTATATTGACGGCTCAGGTATTGGTGATATCGGTTCTGTTGTACTACATGATCGTCAAAAGTTATCCCAAGATGGCTTAGTGGTGGTCACAGCGACAATTGATTTAAAAAAGAAAGAAATTCTATCTGGACCGGATATTTTGTCACGTGGCTTTGTTTATATGCGTGAATCGGGCGAACTCATTAATGAAGGTCGCCGCATTATTTTTGGTACAATGCGTCGTATCATGAATAATTCAAATGCCAGTGAAGCAGATATTCGACAAGCTGTCATTGATGACTTATCTAGATTCCTTTATAAAGAAACTGCACGCAAGCCAATGATTTTGCCAATGTTAATTATGATTTAAACCAAGCACCCATCTATTGGGTGCTTTTTTAATATAAACAAATCCACTGTATATTCCGAACATTTTGAATAAAAACAATCATGTTTTCTAATAAATCTGGACATTCTTATTTTTAATCAAGTCATAGTATGCTAGAATGATATAAGTATCAATTAAAGGAGCCCCCAATGACAGAAAGAAAAATCCCAACAATTATGGGTACACAACATCCAGATAACGCTAATGCACCATTCTGGGATTCTTCTCAACAACCTTTTATCAGCGCTTACCGTGAAATGAATGAAGCTTTTGAAAATTTCAGTGAGCTAAACGTTGATGAATACATGTGGGATTGGGAAGGCAAGCACGCTGATGCGGCTGTCATTGACCGTTTGTTTAGCACCGAATACGATTACTTTAAAACAAATCAAATTGGTAGAGATAAATTTCTCACTTTCCGATTTCCTAACATCTGGGAAGAAAAAGGCTATAATTTAATGCAGGCCATGACCGCAATTCTCAGTTCAGAGGATTTTGCACATGACTTAGGCTTTGCACAACGACCATTATTTGAAACAATTTTACCAATGGCGCAACGTGCGGATCAATTAATAGAAATGCAAGTGCTTTTTGAAAAGCTGGCTAACTTTAAATCAGTTGAATTTACAAGATCAGATAAAAATACACCATACATCGAAATGATTCCATTATTTGAAGATTTCGATACACAACTGCATGCACCTGAAATTCTAAAAGAATACCTTCAGCTCCATGAGAAGCACTTTGGTTTCCGTCCTAAGTATCTTCGTGTCTTCCTAGCTGGTTCTGATTCAGCATTAACGGCTGGTTTCATGAGTTCAATCACAGGAAACAAATTGGCCATTGCACGTCTGCATGAATTTGCGCGCGAAGAAAATATAGAAATTTATCCAATTTCTGGTACAGGCTCTGCTATTTTCCGTGGTGGCTTGTCACCAAAGCGTATTGACCGCTACATTAAAGAATTCCCAGGTGTGAGAACAGCGACTGTCCAATCGGCTTTTCGCTATGATTTTCCCATCGAGGACGTTCAAAGTGCCATCAGTGAATTGAAAGCAAAATTACCGGTCGTAGAACCATTGCAGATCTCAGCCGAAGATCAAACGATTTTGGCCGAGGTTGCTGAAGAATCCGCGGCCTTCTACGCTCATACGTTAGATCAACTGGTGCCTGATATGCAACCAATCTTTAAGGCCTTTCCTAAGCGTCGTGACCGTCGCCAACACGTGGGTGTTCTAGGCTATTCTCGGTCAGTTGACGGCATCGAATTACCTCGTGCGATTAACTTTACTGGCGCCTTTTATTCCATCGGTGTCCCACCAGAATTTATTGGTTTCGGTCGTGCATTAGAAAACTTAAACGCCGATCATCTATCCGCCCTTGTACGTAATTATCCTAGCATGAAAAAAGATTTCCAAGAATTATCACATTATGTCAATCTCGATGCACTTGAAGTGCTTAAAACTCAAAGTCCTGCTTGGGCTGAGGTCGAACGTGATATTATGATTCTAAAAGCTATTTTTAACCTTGAAGTTGGCCCACAAACCAGAGAAGAACAACAACACGCAGAAATAGCGCTACAAGTCGTTCAAATCAAAGATGGTGCCCCAATTGCTGTCACAGCATTAATTAATCGTATGGCACAACTTCGTCATTTCTTAGGTTAACTGGCATAGCCCTAATGGGCTTTTTTTGTTACAATAAAACTAGTTTTATTGAAAGACAAGGACAATGCCTAATTTTTATGTGATTCATAATCCGCATGCTGGCAACGGTGAACATACAGCGGTAACTAACAATATACGCAATATGCCTAATGTCATCGAATGGTTTGATACAGAGTATCCGGATCATGCTATTTATTTAGCCAAGAATTTGGCTAAAACATTGGTTGATGCGGAAGCTGTGGTGCTGGTTATCGGTGGCGATGGTACCCTTAACGAAACACTTAATGGTCTATTACAAATACAACGACACCAATACTTGCCTATTGCTTATATTCCTACCGGTACAGGCAATGATTTCGCTCGTGCTTGTCATATTGGTTCATCAGATGAAGTCATTAACCGTTTACAACAAATTGTTAAGCCCAAAATGATTAATGTTGGCAAAATCATCGGTGAAGCGCCGCACCAAACAACACAATATTTTATTAATAACATGGGTATGGGCTTTGATGCCGCAGTCGTTGCTCAAACTAATCACTCAAAATGGAAAACATACTTTAACAAATTGCATTTTGGCGCAATGAGTTATGCTTTTACTGCCTTTTCTACTTTCTTTAATCAAAATAGCTTTCCGGTAACAATTACAAATGGTGAGGAATATTATCATCTACATCAAGTATTTTTAGCAACCATTGTCAACCAACCTTATTTTGGTGGTGGTTTGGCTATTCTGCCACAAGCTGATCTGTTTGAAGAACAGTTAGACATGATTGTTGTTGAAAAAATGTCTTTTATTCACTTTTTAACATTATTTATAGGCTTGAAAAAGGATGGTCGTCATTTAAAAGACCAAAAAGTACACCATTTTACACTACAAAAAGGTGCACAAATACACGTGCATGATATCCAACCAGGTCAATTAGATGGTGAAGAGCTTGGTAATGGTAGTTTTATTTTTACAACAACCCTGCAAACCTACCCATTTTGGATTTAACTAAAAAAGATGCTCACGTTATCGTGAACATCTTTTTTAATTAAATCGTCCTAACCGTTCTGCCTGACTAGCAACGCCAACAATCAATTTTCGTGAAACGAGATATTGACTGGCTTGTAATATTAATTCTTCCTGATAAACAATCGCAGCAATAGCACTGACAATCGTTGGCACAACACTATTTGCATGCCCATGTAGGAACGCGTTGTGCATCGCTTCGGTATAACTGTCACTATTTAACAACGACCAAATGACTGCCTCTAGTGTACTAGCACTGCGACCATCAAGTGTCATATTACTTACCGGAATATTAGCAAAGTCCGGCAAATTCAACTCTTCAAAAGCGCTTAATTCAGAAGCAAACACTTTGTGTCTTGAGTAATATTCAAAACCAAAAGCAAGCCCATTTTCAACTGCATCGCGAATAGATTGTTTTTCTAGTAATTGACTCACAATCAAACTTAACATACCAACACTGACCAATGCGCCCTCATCATTATGTGTCAATCCAGCAATGCGATGCAACGTCAGCATAGCCATTTCATCATTAATAAATGAGACCCCATATTCATGATGAAGATAGAGCGCCACTGGTAGCATTCTCACCAGAATGTCTTCGCTATCAGCTGTGTCCTCAAAAACACCTGAAGACAAGGTATCGCGATTTTTAATATAATTATCCATCGCTTTTTTGGTAATCACGTCGACATGCTGGATCGTTTTTTCAGGCGCGAACTGCCGTTTTCTGTACCAATTTTGAAAATGGTTCATGACATCGGCTAACTGATAACCTCTTGATAAGCTAGCGACCGTCGTCAAAGCTAAACTTGTTTGGGCACCCCATCTTAGGTCCTGCTGAAAATTCATCGGCTGTTGTAGCAATGCTTCTTGCTGACTATTAGACAATTGCGTCATGCTCTCGCCAATTGCTACACCGAACATTAAAAATTGAATTGTTGACTGCTTTTTAAACATATCCTATTCTAACATATTCCAGCGGGTAAAAAATTAGAGGCGAGCCTTGATTTCATCGACACGGTCTAGTGCTTCCCAAGGTAAATCAATATCGGTACGACCAAAATGACCAAATGCTGCTGTTTGCTTATAGATTGGACGTCGTAAATTAAGTTGGTTAATAATTGCCAATGGTCGGAAATCAAAAAGTTCTGCCGTAATATCGCGGATTTTAGCTTCGTCAATTTTGGCTGTGCCAAATGTATCAATATTCAATGATACTGGTTGGGCAACACCAATAGCGTACGCAATTTGAAGCTCGAGTTTATCAGCAACGCCTGCTGCCACAAGGTTTTTTGCAACATAGCGAGCAAAGTAAGCTGCTGAGCGATCTACTTTCGTGGCATCTTTTCCAGAGAACGCACCACCACCGTGATGTGCTGCACCACCGTACGTATCTACAATAATTTTACGTCCCGTTAAACCAGAATCTGCTTGCGGTCCACCGAGCACAAAGCGACCAGATGGATTAATATAGTAAATTGTCTTATCATCAACTAATTCTTGTGGCAATACTTGGTCAATAACTAATTCACGTACATCTTTTCTTAATTGTTCAAGAGAAACATTTTCATCATGTTGTGTGGATAATACAACAGCCGCAATGCGTGTAATATGATCTTGGTCATCCAATTCAACACTGACTTCTGCCTTAGCATCTGGACGCAAGTAACCAACTATGCCCGCTTCACGCACATCACGAATTTTACGCATCAAACGGTGTGATAAGGCTAATGTGAGTGGCAAATAACTATCAGTTTCATTTGTCGCATAGCCAAACACCATGCCTTGATCACCTGCTCCTAATTGTTCTGGGTCATCATCAGCATTGTCGACTGCTTGCGCAATATCGCCTGATTGTTCAACAATTTTGTTAGATACATTAACAGAATCAGCGGTGAATCCTAATTCTGCATGATTATAACCAATTTCACGAATGGTTTCAGTCGCAATTTGCCGAACATTGACATAGGCAGATGTCGATAATTCACCAAAAATTGATACATCGCCTGTTGAAGTTGTCACTTCAATTGCTGCACGTGCATTAGGATCTTGTGCTAAAACAGCATCTAAAATCGCATCCGCTATTTGATCGGCTATTTTATCTGGATGCCCCGCAGATACTGATTCTGATGTAAAATACTTTGTCATGATAAAAACATGACCTCCTTCAAAATTCAAATTAAAAAGCTACTGGCCGCAAATTAAAAGCGCGTCCCAATGATAAGTCGGGACGCGCTTAACGTGACGACTATCTGTACAGATGGACCACCGTGACACAATATGCGTTGACATATTTGCCGGTTGGTGCAGGGTCATAGTGCTGTATCACTCACCTGCTCTTGATAGCTGTTTTAAATTGTATATTCAGAATAGCAAAGGTTGCGTAAAAAAGCAAATCGTAACATAAATATCACAAACTCGTACCATCAAAACTTAAGGTTTAAGGTACAATATTACTTATGGATAGTCAATATGAACAAATGCATCAGCTCCCAGATGGTCGCGTGATACCACGACGCGCCACAACCAATCCGCAAGAGCGCCGTAGTTACGAAAACTTTACGCCTGCTGGTTTTTTTGATTGGCGCCGATGGATGCCACTTGTCGTGATTGTGGTTAGTCTCAATATTGTTTGGTGGCGACAACCGTTATTACATACGCAGGCTTTGTCAGCTGCTACTGTGAGTTGGCAAATTATGCCACTATTTGGCTATACTTTAGTACTATCAATCGCCGTAACTCTATTAATCACGCAAAATTTTCGTAGTCTATTAAGTTACCTTTTTCTAGGTATCAGTTTATTGTTTACTTTTAGTTCCCTCATTCAGACGCGGCATGAAGTTTTCATACTACTATTACTCCTAAGCGCCTTTTTCATTGCCATTCAACAAAGTTGGCTAGGGTTACAAAATATTTTAGGCTTGATTTTACTGAGTGTTTTATCAGCATTTACTATACCCATTGCTATATTTTACGTCACCAATAATTTCTTGACACAGCGTTTTATTTGGCAACTGTTACCCTTGTTTTTTGCCTTTTTATTTTATTTCACCCCAATTATGATGCCTAATCCTGATGGTCGCAAACTTAGTATTCTAACGCTTGGATTGTTTTGGGTGACATTATTTAGTCATGCTGTTAACTTTGGCACGTTATTTATTATCATATTTAGCTTATTTGCTTTTGTTTTACAGTTTGTTAAAGCAAAAATTGGTAACTGGCAGCATATGGGTTACGTTTTAATGTTAGCCTTATCAACTTTGCTGATCTATCATTAAAAAAAGTGTCTGTTATGAACAGACACTTTTTTATTTGATTATTTCATATATAGCACGCAGTGCTTTAAAAGTCGCCATAATATGATTCGTATCCTCAAACGATAATGTTTCATAGTCAGATTTCATAATCTGCAAACCGATCAATACCTCACTATGTTTCGTCTCAGCAAACTTTTGAACGGCCAAATCATAATGCGTTAACGTCAACGGCTCTGTCTTATTAACCATATGATCCTGGCTTAAGGTAAAAGTGGCCGGTAATTGTGCCACAAGTTCCCGTGCCTTTGTCATTTGCGCTACAATTTTTTGGGTTGATGCTGGTTTCATATTTTCTTCTACAGCTAAATAAATATACACATGATCATCCCACATTCCCACTTCATAATGTGGCATCATTTTGTAGCCACGCTTATTTGGCGCGAAAGCAACCCAAGTATTTTCAGGCGGATTAGTAGTTCGTCGCAAATGTTTCGCAATGTGTGCGTACCACGCTTGGCCGTCTTCCGATAAGAGCGGTAAAATTACCTCGGCTAATTGTTCAAATTTGGGGTCGATAACTGATCGAATACCTTGCATACGACCATCTAATGTTTGTTCATCAAAAACCTTAAAATCTTCCTGTTTAAAGATCACTAGCACTCTCCTCCAATTGTGTCGTATCAGCCTGCTGATTAATCATATTGAACCATTGAATCAACACATAACCTAATACCAATATGGTACCAATCAGGTTCAGCCAAATTAACAACACAATAATAGACCCTATTGATTGATAAAAGTTGTACTGCTTGATACCCACTTGTGCATACCATGTGAAACCGACATTAAGTAGATTTAACATGATTAATTCAATAAAGCTACCAAGAGCGACCCATTTAATTGGTGCGCGTCCCATTTTTGTCGGTAAAAAATAATTTAACATGACAAGTAGCAAAAACATGCCGAGCCATATAAACCATTTCGAGCCACTAATAATTATATTTTGCACCTGACTACCGGGAATATAGCGAACGACAATTGCTAGAATGTTACTACCAATCATCAAGACACCAAATGCCGCTATAATTAAAAGTAGCCAAAGAAATGACCAAACGCGCGTTAAGAGCCCACTGATATGTTCTTCAACATCGGCAATGCGATTGAACGACATGCGAAAGACTGCAAGCACCTGTGACACCGTCCATAACGTGAATGGTACCGAAAAAGATAAAAGTGTCAAATGCGTTGACGAAAGGACAGATCTTAATATTGGCAACACAATAGCTTGAATATTTTGTGGTAATATACTTGAGACAACCGCTATCATGTCTTTTTGATTGACGTTGGTAATAGAAATAAGCATAACAACAGACATAATCGTTGGAAATATAGTCAACAAAGCGTAATAAGCAAACGTTGGCCCAACATAACCTATTTGAGCACGATCAAAAAGATCTTTCAAAACTGCCAAATGGTAACGCTTATAAATGATATCGAATTGTTTTTTCATTTGGTTTAGCATAACTCTATTATGCCAAATATCAATCAATATTTATACTAAAAAAACTATTTTTAGAATAACTTACCAATACCGTAGTGAATAGCAATCGTAAGCAAACCAATGATAATATTACGAATGACAGCACGCTTAACTAGGCCATTAGATAGCTTAGCGCTTAACAGGCCAGTAAGTGCTACCGCAACAGCTGTCGCAGCAATTGTCGCAATAAATTGATATCGTGCTGGTGACAATATTAATGCAGCCAATGGAAACACACCACCGATAGCTGCACTAAATAATGACGCCCAAGCTGCAGACCATGGGTTCATGTAATGTCCAAGCTTGATATCATACTTAATGCTCAACATTGTTTCTAATGGCTTTTTTGTCAATAATTCGTCTGCGATCGCCTTTGCTGTTGACCGTGTCACACCACGGTCAACGTAGAAATTCTCTACAGTCAGATGTTGTCCACTAAAATCACTTTTTAATAATGCTTCTTCTTGTGCCACAACTACTTTTTCACTATCGGATTGTGAACTAACAGAAGCATACTCCCCTGAAGCCATCGATAGCGCACAAGCCATTAAATCGGCAAGACCGGCGATAAAGATTGCAAAATTATTCGTTGTCGCAGCTGCAACCGAAAATAGTACACCAACAACCGTTAAAATGCCATCATTAGATCCTAAAACACCGGCACGAATAGCATTGAGCTTTTCATCCATCGTTGCTTGTTCTTTTGTCGCTTTTTCTTTTTTAAATATATCCATTGGTTTTATTGTGCCTAAAAACATAATAGCTTAGCACACCCCTTTCATCTAAATAACGAGCCGATGACATAAGTTACAATCATCGTAAATACACCGGCAATAATGTTTCGCATCACAGCTTTTTGTTTGTTGGCCCCATTTAAAGCGGCTGCTGCATAACCTGTTAAGGCCAAAGCAATGACTACGGCAATAAAGGTAGCAATTTCGCGCATACTTCTTGGCATCACAGAAATGGCTAACATCGGTAAAATAGAACCAATTGGAAAACTAATCAGGGATGCCAATGCCGCACCCCCAGCACTCAATTCGTGATTAAGTGAAAAGCCATATCGTTCACGTACGGTGGTTGTTAGTGGATCTTTGCTCATCATTTCTTCGGCAGCCTGATGTGCTAAATGTGACGAAATGCCTTCTGCCACATATTTATCTTTAACAAATGTAAATTCAGTATCATATTGTGATTTTAGTGCTTCGGTCTGTACACGCCGAACTTTTTCCTGGGCATCATGCTGCGAACTAACTGAGACATATTCCCCCATCGCCATTGATACTGTACCAGCTAACATACCAGCAAAACCCGCCAGCAAAATAGTTCCTGTGTTACTTGTAGCCCCAGCCACCCCCAAAACAATACCTGAAACTGATAAAATGCCATCATTGGCACCCATAACGCCTGCACGAATTAAGTTATTGCGTTGCATTAAACTTTGCTTATCCATCATTTCCCTCTTTAGAATTATTCTAATTTAGTTATACCAAATTTATCATTATAAATCAAGTTAATTAGAAACATTCTATTTTACGTGCTATAATATTTTTAGAGACTAATAGGAGGCTAGCTCATGACAGAACCATTATTACGTGATATTTTACAAAATCACGGTTTAAAAGCAACATCTCAGCGACTGACCATTTTGGACTATCTAATGACTCACGAAACGCATCCAACAGCTGAAATGATTCATGCGGACTTGACCACTATTAGTCTTGCTACAATTTACAATACACTCGAAAAATTGGTAGATGTCGGGATTGTCATTGTCATTGATACCCAAAAAGATGGCAAACGACATTATGATTTTTATGGTGAACCACATTACCATATTATTAATAGTCGCACCAATGAAATTATTGATGCGGATAATTTTGATGTTAAACCACTGTTTGAGGCTGCTAGACAAGCAAGTGGTTTAAATATTACCGGTTTTCACATTGAAATTTATGGTGTTGATCCAGATGATGCCAAATAAAAAAACGTTTACCGCCAATGGGTAAACGTTTTTTTATTATCTTGACATGCTAGCACTGTTCATAATCTTGCCAACCGCTGCATGTATTTTTTCAAGATACACTGCTTGATCAGCTTCAGACTTTGCATATTTGTCGTTATCAACTGATTGTCCATCAACAATAACAGCCTCAGACATCAACTGCGTCGCCTCTGCGTACTTTGTGTAAGCAGCTGACAATGTCTTATGGACGCCAAGAAGGCGCACCGGTGCTGATGCTTTGGCTAATTGTTGCGCATTGCTTTGATAGCTGGCAACAGCGTCTTCAAATTCAGCTTTAATTTCTGCAAATTCAGCTGCAGGAATCTCTGAAATTTTGTCTGCCGCTTTCGCATCATCTAATTTTGTAAAGAACGGTGTGACGCGCGTTGCCGTGTCTTCTGTATTTGTTAATACACTTTGAAGTGTTTGAATATAGATTTGTGCTTGCTTAGGGTTAAATTTTGCCAATGTTTTTATCCTTTTTTAAAAAATTTTCGCTGTACTAATTTTACCAGTTCAACAATAATAATGATACTGATTCCTGCAACTAATACAATCGCCCACTGATAGCCATCTAGATGTGATACATGGAAAATTGGGTTTAACGGTGGGATAACAACAACTGCTGCCATCACAATTAACGAGCCCAAGAGTGCCCAGTTAAATAGTTTATTTTTGAAAGCTTGGGGACCAAACATTGAACCATAAACCGATTTAACGTTGATGGCGTTAAACATTTGCATCAAACCTAACGTCATAAATGACATGGTTAACGCATCACGATGAGCTTCAAATTCAGCAGCATGTACCGGATAGGCAAGTGCGAAACCATAAACACTTAATACTATCACAGCTTGTAAAATACCTTGCCAAATAATGGCTGCCCCAACACCACCAGATAAGAAGCTTGCACTGCGACCACGCGGTTGACGTGACATGGCATCTTTTTGCGCTGGTTCAATACCTAAGGCAATAGCTGGTAGCGTATCCGTTACTAAATTAATCCATAGAATCATAATTGGTGCTAAAATATTCCAGCCTAATAGTGTCATCACAAAAATTGAAATGACTTCAGCTAAGTTGGAAGCAAGCAAATATTGTAATGACTTTTGAATATTCGCAAACACCTTACGACCTTCTTCAACGGCGTGAACAATTGTCGCAAAGTTGTCATCAGCCAAAACCATATCTGAAGCACCTTTAGACACTTCAGTACCTGTAATGCCCATAGCTATACCTATATCAGCAGCTTTTAAAGCGGGTGCATCGTTGACACCGTCGCCTGTCATGGCAACAACTTTACCCTTCTTCTGCCAAGCCGTCACAATTTTTACTTTATGTTCTGGTGCCACACGCGCATAAACATTATATTTATGCACATTTGCAGCAAATGCTTCATCTGTCATAGCATCTAGCTCTGAGCCTGAAATCACCGCAGTCGCCTTATCTGCTTCATTCAAAATGCCCAGACGAATAGCTATGGCTGCTGCCGTATCACGATGATCACCAGTAATCATCATTGGACGAATACCGGCTGCCTTGGCCTCTAATACCGCTTGCGCCACTTCTGGTCGTTCTGGGTCAATCATGCCGACAAAACCAGTAAAAATCAAATTGTTTTCCACAGCATCAGAAGTCATATTTGGCGGCACAGTATCAGACAATTTATAAGCA
>k87-31963_pt1 | contig 18503 bp, 18 predicted proteins | sample MGYA00084031_6733416 | MGnify analysis MGYA00084031
GCGATTTGCGTCGCCGGCGCGCCGCCCCAGACCGCTACGTGGTCGGCGTACCACGGAATGAGCGGAAACAGAATGACGGCGCCGGCGAGATTGAGGAGCAAGTGGGCCAACGCCACTTTTTTCGCCTCGGCGCCGCCGGTCAAGGCGGCCAGGAGGGCGGTGGCACACGTGCCCACGTTGCTGCCCAGTACATACGCGATGCCGGCGGCCATGGACAATTCGCCTGCTGACATGAGCCCCATCAACAAGGCGATGGCGGCGGTGCTGCTTTGAAAGACCGCCGTGATGAGGAGGCCGAACAGAAAGCTGAATGTCAAATGCCGGGACGCCCAGGACAAGCCGTGGCCAAACCACAGGTGTTGGGTCAGCGGTTCGGCGATGAGGCGCATCATGGCCAAGCCGATGAACAACAGACTGATCCCGGCGGCAATGGCCCCGACTGGACGCACTTTTTGAGCCGGGAAGAAGAGCAGGCCGATGCCGATGACGAGTCCCGGCAAGACCATGGCGTCGATGGGCAACGTCAACATTTCCAGGGTGATGGTGGTTCCGACGTTGGCGCCCAAAATCAAGCCGATGGTCTGGGCAAACGGGAGCACGCCGGCGCCGACAAAACCGACGGCCAACATGGTGACCGCGCTGCTGCTGTGAAGGACGGCGGCGGCCAACGTTCCGGTCAAAAATCCCCGCCAAGGGGTGACGGTCAACCGGGCCAACAGCTTTTGGATGTAGGGGAGTGCCAACGTTTCTAAACCGTGGCGCATGAGGGCCAAGCCAAACAAAAAGACGCCGAGGCCGCCGGCCAGCGGGATGAGAAATTCACGCACCGCAATCCCTCCCCGATTCAATATACGGCGGCCGTTGGACAAACATGTTTTTTCCAATTTCGAAAGGAGTGTGAAACCATTGGCCGATTGCATTTTCTGCAAAATCGTCGCCGGAGAAATCCCTTCCAAAAAGGTGTATGAAGATGACGACGTCATCGCCTTTCACGACATCGCGCCGAAAGCGCCGGTGCACGTGCTGATCATCCCCCGCAAACACATTCCGACCATGGCCGACGTGACGGACGAAGATTTGCCCGTCATCGCCGCCATCCATCGCGCGGCATTGGCGGTGGCCCGCGAGACAGGCATTGCCGAACGCGGGTTTCGGCTTATCAACAACTGCAAGGAAGATGGCGGTCAAGAAGTGTACCACTTGCATTACCATTTGTTGGGCGGGAAGCGGCTTGGCACGCCTTTCGGGCAGTGATGTGGTCCCTTTCGGAATGGTGAATTGATCCGTTTCTTGACCTGTACTATAATGACAATGATTTAGGAATTTTCTCTTACCGGACACGTGGCTCATGTCGGCCCCCTTCGACAGGTCTCCCTTCGACAGGACGGCCGCAAAAGTCACGCGGTTGGAGCGGAGGGAGGGATGGGTGGTGGCCGAAATCAAGGTGCGCAAAAACGAGTCCATCGATAGTGCGCTTCGTCGGTTCAAAAAAACGGTTGCCCGCGCCGGTGTGCTGGCCGAGGTCAGAAAACGGGAACACTACGAAAAGCCGAGTGTCCGGCGCAAAAAGAAATCGGAAGCGGCACGGAAACGGAAGCGCTAGGAGGACGAACAGTGTTAGCGGAACGTTTGACGGAAGATCTGAAACAAGCGATGAAAGATCAGGACAAGTTGCGGCTTTCGGTGCTCCGCATGGTTCGGGCGGCCATCAAAAACGTCGAGATCGAAAAACGCCGTCCGCTGACGGACGACGAAGTGCTGGACGTGCTCAACCGCGAGTTGAAACAGCGGCAAGAGTCGCTGGCGGAGTTCGAAAAAGCCGGCCGCGACGATTTGAGCCGTCAAGCGGAGGAAGAAATTCGCATCTTGCGGCAATATTTGCCCGAGCCGTTGGATGAAGAAGCCCTGGCCGCATTGATTGACGAGGTCATCCGTGAAACGGGTGCGACGACCAAGCGGGACTTGGGCAAAGTGATGAGCGTCCTGATGCCCAAAGTCAAAGGCCGGGCGGACGGGAAAAAAGTGAATCAAATGGTGCAACAACGTCTGGCGGATGCCTGAAAGATACAGTACACCCCATTCCCTCGCCGCGAGGGATGGGGTGTTTTCTTTTCATAAACCCTTCCCCGGACGCATATGCGTGAAATATGCGGGGAGGAGGCATGTCATGAACCGCTGGGCGGCGTGGAAAAAGCGGTTGGGTTCTTCTTTGGACGTTCCCCTCAACACCATCCTCAACATACCGCGGGTGACCGTCATCGGCACGTATCAAGTGTATGTGGAGAACCATCAAGGCATTTTGGAATTTTCCAGCCAACGGCTGCGGCTGCGGACGGTGGCCGGGCAGTTGCAGATCACCGGCCAAGGTCTGATGATCCGGCAAATCAACCACGAAGAAATTTTTGTCGAAGGGGAGCGCATTGCCTCCTTGACGTTTACCGAGCAGGCGTAAAAAGGGGGCTGTAGCTGTGGTTTCCTGTTGGCACTGGCTCTTCGGATACGTCGTCTGTTGCATTCGTCGCGGGGAGCGGCAGGCATTGCTGAACTTGTTGCTCGAAGAAAATGTCGAGGTCTGGGATGTCGTGGAACTGCCGGACACCGGGACCGTCACTTTTTGTTTGTCTTTGCGCGATTACCGCCGCATCGTCAAGAAATTGAAACGGCACGCGATGCGCATCCAAATTGTGGACAAGCGGGGACTGCCGTTTTATTTGTGGCGGGCCCAACAACGGAAATCGTTCTGGGCCGGGGCCTTCGGTTTCATCGTCCTGCTGTCCCTCGTGTTTCAAATCGTCTGGGCCGTGGACGTGGTCGGCAACGAGCAAATTCCGACAGACGAACTGCTGAACGCCGTGGCTCAATTGGGGGTGAAAGAAGGGGTTTTTCGTCACCGGTTGCCGTCCCGCGACGTGTTGCAGGCGGAGTTGCTCAGCCGTTTTCCCGGCCTCACTTGGGTCGGTGTGGAGCAGAAGGGGACGAAAGTCGTCATTCGCGTCGTCGAAGGAAAGCGCCCGGAGCCGGCGCCGCTGTCCAACCCTCGACATTTGGTGGCGGCCAAAAGCGCCATTGTTAAGGACATTTTTGTCGAGCAAGGGACGGCCCGGGTGACGCGCAATCAACGGGTGAAAAAAGGCGAGGTGCTCATCGCCGGGTATATGGGCAACGAGGAAAACCGGCGGACCGTCAGCGCCAAAGGCACCGTTCACGGCCTCGTCTGGTATGAAGTGTCGGCATCAGTACCCCTCGTGCAGCGCCAATATCGGCTCAGCGGGGAACGTTTTCAAAAACGTTCGCTGCTCATCGGCAACCGCCTCGTCTCCTTCGGCCCGGCTGCTCCCCCTTTTCAGCCATACAAAGTGGACGAAGTCGTGCGGCGTTGGCAAGTTGGGCCGTGGACGCTGCCCATCGGGATGCTTGAGAGGACCTATTACAAAACGGTGGTCGAACAGCGGGGCTTGACGCGGCAAGAGGCTTTGGCGCTGGCGAAAGAGCGGGCGCGGGACGACTTGTTGCGCCAACTGGACGATCATGCGGAAATTATCATGGAAAAAGTTTTGCATGAAACGGTGGTCAGTGGTACATTGAAAGTGAAATTGTACTACGAAGTGTTGGAAGAAATTACGAAGGAATTGCCGATCATTCCGGAAGAACAACCGCGGCCAACACCGCCGCAGGAATCGGCGTAAGGGGAAATCGACGGAAAAAGATGAGTGTGCACGCGCAATTGACAAAATCGATGCAACTGTCCAGTTCAGCGGAAGGATTGCAGCTGTTTGGACCGAATGACGCCTTTTTGCGTCTCATTCAACAACATGCGACGGCCCACATTGTGGCCCGGGACGACAAGATCACGTTTACCGGAACACCGGCCCAGGTGGACAAGCTGGAACGGCTGTTTTCCATTTTGCTGAAACTGATCCGCCAAGGCTTTCATCTGTCGGAGACGGATGTCACGTACGCCATGGAACTGGTGGAGCAGCATTTGGAGGAAGAACTGTTGGACTTGTATGCGGAGCAGATCGGGCAGACGGCCCGTGGCAAGCCGGTGCGGGTAAAGACGTTGGGGCAGCGGCTGTACGTGAGTGCCATCCGCAAGCGGGACATCATTTTCGCCATCGGTCCGGCCGGCACCGGCAAGACGTTTCTCGCCGTCGTCATGGCCGTCCAGGCGTTGAAAGCCGGTGACGTGAAAAAGATCGTCCTTGTCCGCCCCGCAGTGGAAGCCGGCGAAAGCTTGGGCTTTTTGCCGGGGGATCTGCAGGAGAAGGTGGATCCGTATTTGCGGCCTCTTTACGACGCCTTGTACGAGATGTTAGGTGCAGAACAGGTCAGCAAGCTGATGGACCGGGGCATCATCGAAGTGGCGCCGCTGGCGTACATGCGCGGCCGCACCTTAAACGACGCCTTTGTCATTTTGGATGAGGCGCAAAACACGACGCCAGAGCAAATGAAAATGTTTTTGACCCGGCTTGGTTTCGGCTCGAAGATGGTCATCACCGGCGATGTCACGCAGATCGACTTGCCCAAAGGGAAAAAGTCGGGATTGGTGGACGCCGAAGAAGTGTTAAAGCATTTGGACGAAATTGCGTTCGTCTATTTGAAGCAGGAGGATGTGGTCCGGCACCATTTGGTCCAGAAGATCGTCGCGGCATACGATCAAGCAAAAGAACCAACGGATGCGGAAGTGAAGCGGTAGGCCAGGGCGCCGACGGGAACGGAGCAGGATGAGGCAATAGGAGAGGATTCGATGAAGCTTCGCATAAACGCTTGGTTGGAGCGATGGGGACTGAATTGGGAGTATCGACCGGAGATCCGAATGCTGGCGTACACGGGCTTTTTGTTGCTGCTGGCGGCCCTTTTGTGGAATCATTTGATTCCGCAGACGTATGATCTCCAAGTCGGCCGAATCAGTCAAGTAACGCTTCGTTCGCCGGTACAAATGATCGATGTCAAGGCGACCGATGCCGCCAAGAAACGGGCAGAAGACAACGTGCCGCCCCAGTACGTGCGGGACGATGCGGTCCTTGAAACCCAGGTCCAACGGTTGGACGAAGAGTTTGCGCGCATGGCGGCCGTTGTCCGCGATGACACGTTGAATCCGCAGGAAAAAGTCCAACGGCTGGCGGCTGAACTGACCATGTCCCGGCTGTCCGAGGATGACTTGAGATGGGTGGCGACAGCGGATCCGGAGCGGCTCAACACGCTCCGGTCCATCGCCCGCAGTGCGGTCATCTTTGTGTTAAACCGCGGCGTGCAGGAAGGCAGTGCCTATTTGCAGGAGTCGCGCCAGCAAATCGAGGAACAGGTGGCCGCCTTTAACTTGCCGGAACAAGAGGCCCGCCTCGTGACCCAGCTGGCTGTTGATGCCATCCGGCCCAACCTGTTGTACGATCCGGAAACGACTCGGCGGCTGAAAGAAGAAGCCCGCAACAAAGTCGAACCGGTCATGATTGAAAAGGGGGAACTCCTGGTCCAGCAAGGGCAATGGATCACGCAGGAAGTTTATGACCGGCTGGAGATGGTCGGGCTGGTGCGGGATGCGCGGCAGACGACGATTTACCATTTGGCCGCCGTCGGTTTTCTCCTATTGCTGTTGTTGGCATTGGCCGGTTTTTTGCGCCAATATCCGTCGCCGGCGCAGAAGAACAACAAACCGCTGCTCCTGTTTTTGAGCGCCCTCTTGTTGAACGCGGCGGTGCTGAAAGTGTTTGCCGCTGTCCAAGTGTTGGGGTATCCCCATATCGGGTTTGCGGCTCCCGCCCCGTTGGGTGCCATGTTGGTTTTGTTGTTGTTGGGAAGGGGGCTGGCGTTTTTTGCCGCCTTTTTTACGGCCGTCTTGGCGTCGGTGTTTTTCAACACCGACCCCGGCCAGTTGTTTGATTTCCGCTACGGCTTTGCGGCCTTTTTCAGTTCGGTGTCCAGCCTGTACGTCTTGAGCCAGGTGAGCCAACGGGCGGCCATTTTCAAGGCGGGCCTGTACGCCAGCCTGGCCAACGCGTTGAGCATCAGCGCCATGTTGTTTTTGCTGCCGGGCACGACCGTCCAGGAATGGGCGCATGCCGCCGTCTACGGCTTGTTGGCCGGACCGCTGGCGTCCATCTTGACCCTCGGTTTGATGCCCATGTTCGAAACCGTGTTCGGCTATTTGTCGGCGGTCAAGCTCATTGAGCTGTCCAACCCGAATCAGCCGCTCCTCAAACGGTTGTTGACGGAAGCACCGGGCACGTATCATCACAGCATGATGGTGGCCAATTTGGCGGAGGCTGCGGCGGAAGCCATCGGCGCCAACGGCTTGTTGGCCAAAGTTGGGGCGTATTATCACGACATCGGGAAATTGAAGCGGCCCGCCTTTTTCGTGGAGAACCAGTTGAATCAGGAAAATCCCCACGACAAGTTGTCGCCTCACTTGAGCAAGCGCATCATTTTGGCCCACCCCGCCGACGGCGTGAAAATGTTGAAAGAGGCGGGCATCCCGAAAGTGATCCGCGATTTTGCCGAACAGCATCACGGGACGACGTTGCTGAAGTATTTTTATCACAAGGCGCAGCAACAGGAAGACGGTTCCGAAGTGTTGGAGGCCGATTACCGCTATCCCGGCCCGAAGGCGCAGACGCGGGAGACGGCCATCGTCGGCATTTGCGACTCGGTGGAGGCGGCGGTCCGCTCCATGTCCAAGTTGGATCCGGGGCGCATTGAGCAACTGGTGCGCAAAATCATCAAGGAACGGCTGGACGACGGCCAGTTTGACGAATGCGACTTGACGTTCCGGGATTTGGAACGGGTGGCGGAGGCCATTTGCGAGCGGTTGAACGGGATGTTCCATCCGCGCATCGAATACCCGGAGATGCAAAAGGAGCGCAAAAAAGCATGAGCGTCGAGGTGTACATTGAAAACGCCCAAACGGAAATCCCCGTCGACGAAGAGACGCTTCACCTCATCCGGACGGTCATCGCCCAAGCGGCCGCCATGGAACAGGTGAGCGACGGCGAAGTGTCGGTTGTGCTCGTCGACGATGCGACCATGCAGCAATACAATGCCCAGTACCGGGGTGTGGACAAGACGACCGATGTGCTGTCGTTTAGCATGTTGGAAGGGGAAGATGGGGAGGCTGAAGATGAGAACGATGCCGGTGCACAAGAACCCATGCCCCGGTTGCTCGGCGACATCTTGATTTCCATGCCGCGGGTGCAGGCGCAGGCTGAGGAATACGGCCATTCGTTTCGGCGGGAGCTCGGTTTTTTGGTCGTGCACGGATTTTTGCACTTGTTGGGGTACGACCACGACACGCCGGAAGCGGAGCAGGCCATGTTTTCCCGGCAGGAGCAGGTGCTGGCTTCCCTCGGCTTGTTCCGTTGAGGAACGGGATGCCGTGAACGGGAGACCGGCAGATGGTCCATAGCGACGTAAGGGTGGGAAGCAAGGGGCGGTGAGCATGAAGTCGCGCAACTTTGTCCAGAGCTTAGGATATGCGCTCAACGGGTTGCGGTATGCCCTTCGGACAGAACGCAACATGAAAATTCACGCATGCGCCGCGGTGTTGGTGCTTGTGGCGTCGTGGTGGCTGCGCATCGAAACGTGGCAGACGTTGATCGTCTTGGTGGCCATCGCCTTTGTCGTATTCGCGGAGCTGATGAACACGGTGGTCGAACATATGGTGGATTTGCTGACAGCCCAATTGCATCCCCATGCGAAAGTGGCGAAAGACGTGGCGGCCGGAGCGGTGTTGGTGGCGGCCGGTTTTGCCGTCGTCGCCGGCGTGCTGGTGTTTGCCGGCCCGTTGTGGGAACGGATGACGTTTTTGTTATCGTGAGAGTTTTTAAAGATTGCATACATACGGGAGGTTTTCCAACCCATGGATGAAGCCGTGCTGTTGGCGGCGGCACGGGAAGCGATGGAACGGGCGTATTGCCCTTATTCCCGCTTTCCCGTAGGTGCGGCGCTGTTGTGTGGAGACGGGTCGGTCATCGTCGGCTGCAATGTGGAAAACGCGTCGTACGGCTTGAGCATGTGCGCGGAACGGGTGGCGCTGTTTCGGGCCGTTGCGGAAGGGAAACGCCGTTTTCGCATGCTGGCTGTCATGGCGGACACCGAAGAACCGGTGTCGCCGTGCGGTGCCTGCCGGCAAGTGATGGCCGAGTGGTTGGACGGTTCCACCCCTGTCGTTTTGGCCAACAAGGCGGGACAGTGGCGGCGGACGACCGTATCGGAGTTGTTACCCCGCCCCTTTTTGCCGCAGCATGCTAAGAAAGGGGGCAGACCATGAGCGAGGGAACGTTTCGTTCCGGGTTTGTGGCGTTAATCGGCCGGCCCAATGTGGGCAAATCGACCCTCATGAACCAAGTGTTGGGCCAAAAAGTCGCCATTACGTCGGACAAGCCCCAGACAACCCGCAACCGCATCCACGGTGTGTACACCACTGAGGAAGGACAAATCATCTTTATCGATACGCCGGGGGTGCATAAGCCCCTGCACAAATTGGGCGACTACATGATGCAAGTCGTCCGCAACACGTTGTCCGAAGTCGACGTGATTCTTTTCTTGACCGACGTGACCCAGAGCATGGGGGCGGGCGAGCAATACATTCTCCAGCTGTTGGAAACCGTCGAATCGCCGGTCATTCTCGTCCTGAACAAGATCGATCAGGTTCATCCCGACGATCTGCTGCCGCGCATCGAAGAATACCGCCAACAATTTCCGTTTGCCGAAGTGGTGCCGGTGTCCGCGTTGTTAGGAAACAACGTCTCCACGCTGATATCGGTCATTTTCCGCTACTTGCCGGAAGGGCCCATGTACTACCCGGAAGGGCAGACGACGGACCATCCCGAGTCGTTTATTGTGGCGGAGCTCATCCGCGAAAAAATTCTCCATTTGACCCGGGAGGAAGTCCCCCATTCGGTGGCGGTCGTCGTCGAGGAAATGGCTCGCCGGGACGGCGATGTGGTGTACATTCGTGCCGTCATCTACACCGAAAGGGAGTCGCAAAAAGGCATTCTCATCGGCAAAGGCGGCCGCATGTTGAAGCAGGTGGGGCAGATGGCCCGGCAAGAAATCGAAGCGCTGTTGGGCTCAAGGGTGTATCTCGACCTGTGGGTGAAAGTCAAGGAAGACTGGCGGAACCGCGATCTGTTGCTGAAGTCGTTTGGTTTTCAACTCGAGCGGTAAGTCTGGCGGAAACATCTTCATGGCATGAACGTCCCGTTATGGGGCCAACCTAAGGACAGAAAGCCAACCGGATGGAGAGCTGACAAGGAAAGGATGGGTTCCATTGCGGGATTTATCATGGCAGTTTTTTACAATGACCGGCAGCGTGGACGCGTACTTACTTTACAAAGATCTGGAACGGTTACAAGCCCAGGATCGCCAGCAGGAAGCAAACCCTTCGACGGTTGAGGATGTGGCCAGCGATTCCGTACATTGAGCGTTTGCCCTTTTCGTTCCTCTCCCCTTGCATTATACTGAATGCAAGCGAGGAGAGGATTTTTTTATGCTGCATCAGACCGAAGGCGTGGTGTTGCGGGTCCGCAGTTACGGCGAATCCCATAAGATTCTTACCGTCATCACGGCCGGCGGCAAGTTGTCATTGGTGGCCAGGGGGGCACGCAAGCCGAAGAGCCGCCTGGCCGGCGTGGCCCAACCGCTGGTGCAAGGCCTGTTTGTCTACGTCCACAACGGACAGCCGGGCAGCATGGGAACGTTGCGGCACGCCGAAGTGATCCACCATTTTTACCGGGCGATGGAGACGAACTTGCATCTTCAAGCCATTGCCATGTACTTTTTGGAGATGGTCGACAAGCTGGCCGACAGTGAAAGCCCGTCGGCCGGTTTGTATGCGTTTTTGTTGCAGGCGTTGAAGCAGCTGGAAGCGGGGACCGACCCGCAAGTGTTGAAGATCATGGTGGAGTTGAAAGTGTTGGCGGCGGCTGGGTATCGTCCGGTATGGGAACGATGTGTGTTTTGCCGCCGCACCGAGGGGCCGTTTTTGGCCAGCGTCCGCCACGGCGGCCTGTTGTGCCTCGACTGTCGCGGGCGGGACGAGCAGGCGCTGGCGCTGTCCCCATCGGCGGTGAAACTGCTCCGGCTGTTTCAGGACGTGCCGTTACACCGGTTGGGCCAGGTGCGGGTTCGGGAAGAGACAAAAGAATTGCTCGCCCGTCTGACCCGCCTGTTCGTCGACGAATACTTGGATTTGCCGTTGAAATCGGCCGAGTTCTTGGACCAAATCGGACAGTGGGAAGGCGTTTGACAGTCCTTCCCCCTTTTGCTATATTCCTCTTGAAAAGAAAGGTCCGTTGAAGGGTGTGGGTCCGTTGCCGAAACACTCTTGGCCCCAGGTGGGCACGGGAGTGTTTCTTTTGGTTGCACAAGATTCTGAAAAAATCGGGGGAATCTGCCGTGAATTTTCAGCAAATGGTGTTGCGTTTGCAGCAATTTTGGGGAGAACGGGGCTGCATTCTCGCTCAGCCATACGACGTGGAAGTCGGTGCGGGTACGATGAACCCTATGACATTTTTGCGGGCCATCGGACCGGAGCCGTGGAATGTGGCGTATGTGGAGCCGTCCCGCCGGCCGACCGACGGCCGGTACGGAGAAAACCCGAACCGGCTGTATCAGCATCACCAATTTCAAGTCATCATGAAACCGTCGCCCGACGATATTCAAGAAATGTATTTGGACAGTCTTCGCCAGTTGGGGATCGAGCCGTTGGAGCACGACATCCGGTTTGTGGAAGACAACTGGGAGTCGCCGACGCTGGGCGCGTCGGGTTTAGGTTGGGAAGTTTGGCTGGACGGCATGGAAATCACCCAATTTACATATTTTCAGCAGGTCGGAGGTTTGGAAGCCGATCCGGTCAGCGTGGAGATTACATACGGGTTGGAGCGGCTGGCTTCGTTTATTCAGGAAAAGGAGAACGTTTTTGACATCGTCTGGGTCGACGGATTTACATACGGAGACATTTTCTTGCAGCCGGAATACGAACATTCCAAGTATACGTTTGAAGTGGCCGACGGCAAAATGTTGATGAGTTTGTTTCAGATGTATGAAACGGAAGCGAAACGGGCGTTGGAAGCCAACCTCGTGTTTCCGGCCTACGACTGGGTGCTGAAATGTTCGCATACGTTCAACCTGTTGGATGCCCAGGGGGCCATCAGCGTCACGGAGCGGACCGGGTACATCGCACGGGTACGGACGTTGGCCCGCCAATGCGCTCTGGCCTATTTGAAAGAACGGGAACGGCTCGGATTTCCGCTGCTCAAGGGAGGGAAGCAGCATGGCTAAGCGCGAGTTTCTCTTGGAAATCGGATTGGAAGAGATGCCGGCCCGGGTCATCCCCGACGCCATCCGCCAATTGAAAGAAAAGACGGCGGCTTGGCTGGCGGCATCACGCCTTTCGTACGATGCCATCCGGGCATTTGCCACGCCCCGGCGGTTGGCGGTGTGGGTCAGCGGCCTGCCGAACAAACAGGACGATTTACGGCAAGAGATCAAAGGACCGGCAAAAAACATCGCGGTGGATGAAACCGGCGCCTGGACGAAAGCGGCCCTCGGCTTTGCCCGCAGCCAAGGCGTGTCCCCCGATGCGCTCGTCTTTCGGGACGTGGGCGGCCACAGCTACGTCTTTGCCGTCAAAGACAGTCCGGGTCGGCCGGTGAAAGAGCTGCTGGAGGAAGGTTTGCCGGATCTAGTCACCGGCTTGCATTTTCCGAAGCACATGCGTTGGGGGAGCCAGACGCTCCGGTACATCCGGCCCATCCGCTGGCTGGTGGCATTGCTGGACGAAGAAGTGGTGCCGGTGCACATTGCCGGTGTGACGTCGGACCGCCGGACCCGGGGCCACCGTTTTCTCGGGGACACCATCGCCTTGCGTCACCCGTCGGAATACGTCCAGCGTCTTCAGGAACAGTGGGTCATCGCCGATGTGGACGAACGGCGGCAAATGATCGTCGACCAGGTGAACAACTTGGCCCGGGAGAAAGGTTGGACCGTACCGATGGACGGCGATTTGCTGGAAGAAATCGTCCATCTGGTGGAATATCCGACGGTGTTGTACGGCGCCTTCGATTCGGCCTTTCTGGAAATTCCGTCGCCGGTGCTCATCACTTCCATGCGGGAGCATCAACGGTATTTTCCGGTCACCGACGGCGAAGGCCGGCTGTTGCCTTATTTTGTGACGGTCCGCAATGGCGACGACCGCCATCTGGACGTGGTGCGCAAAGGGAATGAAAAAGTGTTGCGGGCCCGACTGTCCGATGCCCGCTTCTTCTATGAGGAAGATCAGAAGTTGCCCATCGACCAAGCGGTGTCCAAGCTGGAACAAGTAGTGTTTCATGAAGGACTCGGCACCATGGGCGACAAGCTGCGCCGGGTGCGCAACATCGCCATGGCTTTGGCGCCCCTGTTCGGGCTGGATGCCCAAAGCCAACAGCAACTGTCGCGGGCAGCGGAAATTTGCAAGTTTGATTTGGTCACCCAAATGGTGTACGAATTTCCAGAACTGGAAGGGATCATGGGCCAAGTGTACGCCCGGCTGGCCGGCGAGAATGAAGCCGTGAGCCAAGCCGTGTTTGAGCATCATTTGCCGCGGCATGCCGGCGATGCGTTGCCTTCCAGTCCCGTAGGCACGGTTTTGAGCCTGGCGGACAAGCTGGATACGTTGATCGGCTTCTTTTCCTTGGGATTGATTCCCACCGGTTCACAAGATCCGTATGCGTTGCGGCGGCAAGCCAACGGGGTGGTGCAAATCCTCGTTCATGGCGCGTATGATCTAACGGTAGAAGAGTTGCTGAAGACGGCCCTGGCGGCATATCAAGAGCGGCAAGGGCTGGAACGGCCCGCCGAAACGTTGCTCGAGGACTTGCGGGAATTTTTGTTCCAACGGCTGAAACATCTGTTGCAGGAAGAGCACGTGCGGCATGACTGTATCGACGCCGTGTTCGCTTCCACCCGACACGGATTGGCGGGTATGGCCCAGCGGGCGCGCCTGTTGCACGAACAAGTGGCCCGGGAGGAGATGAAAAGCACGTGGGAGGCGTTTACCCGGGTGAAAAATTTGGCGGCCAAAGCGGTCCATGCCGCCATCAACCCCGAGCGTCTGACGGAAGCGGCCGAAAAGCGGCTGTATGAAACGTATCGCAAAGCCGTTGACGCCTGGGAGGCGACGGCAGCCTCCGACGTTGCCGGTCAGCTGGCGGTGCTGTCGGAACTGGCCGAGCCCATCCATCAGTTTTTCGCCGACGTGATGGTCATGGTCGACGATGAGGCCGTGCGGGCCAACCGGCTGGCCTTGTTGCGCCAAATTGCCGATTTCACGGATCGGTACGCCGATTTTACCCAGTTGCAAGTCTGAACGGTTCACGTTTCCATGGCATGTGCCGGGAAGGGGGGCGGTGGTCATCGAATTAAGCGAACGCCAAGAAAAAATCCTCGAAATCGTCAAGAACAAAGGGCCGATTACCGGCGAGCAGATTGCCGAGGCGTTGCAGCTGACCCGGGCGACGCTCCGGCCCGACTTGGCGATTTTGACCATGGCCGGCTATTTGGACGCACGGCCGCGGGTCGGCTATTTTTACGTCGGCCGCAGCAACAATTCCCTCATTGCCGAGGAGATGCGCAAAATGCGCGTCGGCGACTACAAGGCGGTCCCGGTCATGGTGGAGGAGACCACCTCCGCGTACGAAGCCATAGTCACCATGTTCGTGCAAGATGTCGGCACGTTGTTCGTGACCAAAAAAGACGGCAATTTGGCCGGGGTCATTTCCCGCAAGGATCTGTTGCGCAGCGCCATGGGCAAACAGCCGCTGCAAGATATTCCCGTCAGCATCATCATGACCCGCATGCCCAATTTGATCACGTGTACGCCCGATGAGACGCTCCTCGACGCGGCGAAAAAATTGATTGAAAATCAAGTGGATGCGCTGCCGGTGGTGAAGCCGGTCAAGACGGAGGACGGCAAAGAAAAGCTGGAAGTGATCGGGAGAATCACGAAAACGACCATCACCCGCGCCTTTGTGGAACTGGGCCAAGAGAAGTCGGTGTAGGAGGAATGAGGATGGCTGCCCGTGAAACCATGATCTACATTCTTTCCGATTCGGTCGGGGAAACCGCCGAACTGGTGACGCGAGCTGCCTTGAGCCAGTTTTCGCCGGGACAGGTGACCATTCGGCGCATTCCGTACGTGGAAGACGAGGCCACGGTGGAAGAGATGGTACGTTCGGCCCAGGAAAACAACGCCCTGATCGTCTTCACGTTGGTTCGGCCCCAGCATCGTCAACTGTTGCTCCAGCGGGCTGCCGAACTCGGTGTGCCGACGGTGGACATCATGGGTCCGCTGATTCACGCCTTGGCGGACAAATTGGGACAAACGCCCAAACTGCAACCGGGACTGGTGCGGCAGTTGGACGAAGACTATTTCCGGCGGGTGGAAGCCATCGAGTTCGCCGTCAAGTACGACGACGGCCGGGATTCCCGGGGCATTTTGCGGGCGGATGTGGTGCTCATCGGCGTCTCCCGCACTTCCAAGACGCCGTTGTCCATGTACTTGGCCCACAAGCGGTACAAAGTGGCCAATGTACCGCTCATTCCGGAAGTGGAACCGCCGGAGGAACTGTTTCAAATCCCGCCTCATCAATGCATCGGGTTGACGATCAAGCCGGAAGCGTTGGTGCGCATTCGCAACGAGCGGCTGAAGGCGCTGGGGCTGTCGTCTTCCGCCAACTACGCCAATCCCGAGCGCATCGCCCAAGAGCTGGCGTATGCCGACGAAATCATGCGCCGCATCGGCTGTCCGGTCATCGATGTATCCAACAAAGCGGTGGAAGAGACTGCCAATCAAATTTTGGAACTGCTGCGACAACGGGGCACCGTCTTGTGACGGGCCTGTTTTTTATGAAGTTGAAGGATTTTTTTGTTTCTTCACGTATATAATACTGTAGATCCGTTTTTCGGAAGGGGATGTCGATTTTTCGACAAAATGTGCCACGGAGAAGAAGGAAAAACTCTTTTTTTGTAGAATACAGTATTTCAGTTGACAGGCGAAGGGAATGGCACCGATGATCCCTGAGTCGATACTCGAAGAAGTCCGCAACCGAGTGGACATCGTGGAAGTCGTGGGGCGGTACGTCCCATTGCGCAAAAGCGGACGGAATTACTTCGGGTTATGTCCATTCCATTCGGAAAAAACTCCCTCCTTCTCGGTTTCCCCCGAAAAACAGATTTTCCACTGCTTTGGCTGCGGAAAAGGCGGCAACGTGTTTACCTTCATCCAAGAAATGGAGGGCTTGACGTTCACCGAGGCCGTCCGGACTTTGGCCCAAGAGGCGGGCGTGGACATGCCTCAGGACGAGTCGCCGGCCGCCGGCCGGAGCGAAAAAGAGACGTTGTTGGAAGCCTACGCGTGGGCGCTCAAGCTGTATCGCTATTTGTTGCTGCATCCGCAGCACGGAGCAGCAGCGCAGGCGTATTTGCGCCAACGGGGTATCGACGGGAAGGCGGTCCAGACATTCCAGCTCGGCTATGCGCCGGATCAATGGGATGTGCTGGCCAAATTTTTACAAAAGAAGGGGTTTTCGCCGGACCTGTTGGCAAAAGGGGGTTTACTTTCTGAAACAAAAGGACAAAACAGATATTATGACAAATTTCGCCATCGGCTGATGATCCCCATTTTCGATTTGCGCGGCCGGGTGATTGCGTTCGGCGGACGCCTGTTGGGTCCGTCGGAACAACAGCCCAAGTACCTCAACAGCCCGGAGACGATCCTGTTTTCCAAGAGCCGGGTGTTGTACCATCTGCATCAGGCCCGTTCGGCTATACGAGCAAAAAACGAAGTGATCATCATGGAGGGGTACATGGACGTCATCACGGCCGTCCAACATGGGATCGAGCACGTGGTGGCGACGTTGGGGACCGCGGTGACGCCGGAACATGCCCGCATCTTGCGCCGGCATGCGGAAAAGGTCGTGCTCTGTTTTGACGCCGACCAAGCCGGTCAAAACGCATCCTTGCGGGGCATCGACGTGTTGCGGCAAGCAGGATGTTCGGTGCGGATTGCGGAAATTCCGCAAGGAAAAGACCCGGATCAGTATATCCGGGAAAACGGTCGGGAAGCCTTTTTGTATGAAGTAATTGGCAATGCCTTGCCCGTGGTGCCGTATCGCCTCAAGCAACTGCGCCGGCAGTTTGACCTCAACGATGAAGATTCCCGTTTTCGTTATGTCCAAAAGGCGCTGGAGCTCGTCACCGAATTGCCCTTCGCCGTCGAGCGGGATCATTATTTGCGGGAGTTGGCGGCCGAATTCCAGTTGTCTCTGGATGCGCTGAAAGAGGAACAACGGCGGATTTATTATCGGCGCAAGCAAGCGGGGCAAACGAATTGGGATAATGTGGTTGTCACAGGCCATACTAGTAGACAACATGGGATGGCAACGGTCAAGCGGTTTCCGGCCTATTATACGGCCGAGCGGCATTTGCTGGCCTGGATGATGCGGGATGGCCGGATCATTCCGTATGTACAGCAAGAGATCGGCAGCCAGTTCAACGAAGAAGAGCACGCGGTCTTGGCAGCCTATATATACGCTTTTTATGAACGGCACGGGGAGATGGACCTCAATCGGTTCATCCATTCGTTGACGGATGTCCGGCTGGTGGAATTGGCCAGCGAGCTGGCCATGATGGAATTGGAAGGCGACGTTTCCCCGCAAGCCTTGGCCGATTATGTTGCAGAGATCAAGCGGTATCCCAAGTGGATGGAGTTCGAAGAGACACGGGAAGAGATGCAGAAGGCCGAACGGCTGGGCGACACGGAACGGGCGCTGGAATTGGCGCAACAGTTGCTCCGGATAAAGAGAGAGATGCGGATGCAACGACCCCCAGTCCGTCATTTGTCCATGTGAGTGGACAGTGCCGCGAGTGGTTGAGTAGATGGAAGGAGGGTCTTTTATGGAGAAAACAAAAGAAAAATCCGTGGAGAAAGCAAAAGCAAAAGAAAAAGAAACAAAAACCAAAGAAAAAGAAAAATCCGTTGAAGATCAGCAACCATTGATGACACTGGAGCAAGCGAAGCAACAACTGCTGGAAAGTGCCAAAAAGCGCGGGGTGATCACGTATCAAGAAATTATGGAGCGCCTGGCTCCATACGATCAAGATCCGGAACAGATCGACGAGTTTTTTGAACAGCTGGCGGACCAAGGCATTGAAGTGATCAATGAGTCCGAAGAAGATTTGGACCTCGCCGAATTGGATGCCGATTTGGTTCACGAAGGCGAGCATGACGATTACTTGCTCGACGACGACCTGTCGGTGCCGCCCGGCGTGAAAATCAACGACCCGGTGCGGATGTACTTGAAAGAGATCGGCCGCGTTCCGCTGTTGACGGCTGAAGAAGAGATTGAGCTGGCCAAACGCATCGAGCAAGGCGACCAAGAAGCGAAAAAGCGGCTGGCGGAAGCGAACCTCCGGCTGGTGGTCAGCATTGCCAAACGGTACGTTGGCCGGGGCATGCTTTTTTTGGACCTGATTCAAGAAGGCAATATGGGCTTGTTGAAAGCGGTTGAGAAATTCGATTATAGAAAAGGCTACAAGTTCAGCACGTATGCCACGTGGTGGATTCGGCAAGCCATTACGCGGGCGATTGCCGATCAAGCGCGGACCATCCGCATTCCGGTGCACATGGTAGAGACGATCAACAAGTTGATTCGCGTTTCCCGTCAGTTGTTGCAAGAGTTGGGCCGGGAACCGACGGCTGAGGAAATTGCCAAAGAAATGGACATGACACCGGAAAAAGTGCGGGAAATCATCAAAATCGCCCAGGAACCGGTTTCATTGGAAACGCCCATTGGCGAAGAAGACGACTCCCATCTGGGTGACTTCATTGAAGACCAGGACGCGTTGGCACCTTCCGATGCCGCGGCTTACGAGTTGCTGAAAGAACAGCTGGAAGAAGTCCTGGACACGTTGACCGAACGGGAAGAACACGTCTTGCGGTTACGGTTCGGCTTGGACGACGGCCGCACACGCACGTTGGAAGAAGTCGGCCAAGTGTTCGGCGTCACCCGCGAGCGGATTCGCCAAATTGAAGCCAAGGCGTTGCGCAAATTGCGCCATCCGAGCCGCAGCAAACGGCTAAAAGACTTCCTCGAATGACGGAACTCACGTTTCAGTGGGTTCTTTTCTTTGCTATCATTTTACCTTCTTGCCAATGCAAATGCAAACGCATTTGGGACGGGATGGCGAATATTTAAAAAATTGTTCGGTGTTTTTGTGACCGAAAAAAGTGGGGCGACAACCAAATCACATGATGCCGATGTGGAAAAAGGAACTATCCCCCCGATTGGCGGCCGTGGCGGCCATGGTTCCCCCCGGTGTACCGATGGCCGACGTCGGGACGGATCACGCCCATTTGCCCATTGCGTTGGTGAAATGGGACCACACGCCTTGGGCCGTGGCCACCGACGTACGGGAGGGGCCATGCCGCCGGGCGCAGCAGGCGGTCCACGCCGCCGGCCTGAGCC
>k87-173667_pt1 | contig 18480 bp, 18 predicted proteins | sample MGYA00084031_6733416 | MGnify analysis MGYA00084031
CAGTAAAGTCTCCCGAGGCCAGCGACTGTGAAAGCCTGTTTGTTTTGTCGAGCTGTCGGGACAGATAACGGCTGAAAAAGTGAATCACCACGACCAGCACGAGAATTCCGGCGACGCTTGTCAAAGAGAGCTTCCAGAGAAGCGAGTTGACCGGTGCCAATAGCTCCGCGTCTGGCATCACGAGAGCCAGCGTCCAGTTCGTTTGGGGAATTTTGTGAAAATAAACGGTATTGCTGCCGTTTTGATCGGTAAAAGCAGCTTGCCCCTCAGGCTCGTCCAGCAAAGTACGGCTGATGGCCGCCAGTGAAGCGTTCTCGTCAGCGGAAATATTCGCTTTCAACAGCTTGGCGGTGTCGGGGAACGAAAGATAGGTTCCCTCGCTGTCGATCAAGAACGACCAGCCGGTTTCCCCGACTTTGATGTCAGAAACCATCTTTTGAATGCTTCCCAGCTCGAGGTCATCGGTAGTCACGCCCATCAGCTTGCCGTTTTGGTCGTAAAAAGGAGCAGTGACGGTGACCATGGCAGCCTTCATTTTTTCATCGTAATACGGGCGCGAAAAGACGTAGGGCTTGTCGGTAGACGCACCGTTTTTGTACCATTCCTGCCCCGTATAGCCAAAGCTCGGGTCATTGTATTCCTCGGTCATGGTGACTGTGCTTTGTGAGCGTTGGCCATATGTCGAGAAGTACTGGATAGCGGGGTCGTATTTGTACGGCTCCATAAAGATGCCCATCCCAAATGATGTCTCATGCAAAGGTACAGTCTTTTTCAGCAGAGCGTGCAGGTCTTGCAGCTTGTAGGAGGAAGGGGCGATCTCAATGGTCTTTGCCAAAGCCTCGGTCACCTTGCCATGGGATTCCAGTTGGCTTTCAATTCGCGCGCTAACCATGCCAAGCTCTTTGCGCATCTTCTCTCCGATTTCTTCAGTTAGGAGGGAATGCGCGGTAAAGGCCGACACGCCCATCACGAGTGCCAACGTCCCCATGATCACAGGGAGCATGATAGCTAGTGTGCGGGTACGAATGCTTTTAAATCGAAACATGATACCTCTCCTCTCAAAAAGGCGTCTCTATCCTATTCCCAATCTGTGGAAGCTTAAAACCGCCGACTCTAACCATTATACAAAATTGGCAGGATAGGCCTATTGTTGGTAAAATGTTCAAATTAGTCAGAAAACATTGGTCATCCCGGTCATTTTTCGCTACAATAGAAATACGTTCCAACCTTTGCAAACTGGTATGATTTTCGACTAGAGACAACACCTTCTTATACGCTACAATGCAAGAAAGACAAAAGACCGCAAAACTTTTTTGAGAAAGTTGCATTTGCGATTTTTACAGGGAAGGAAACAGAAATGCTTTGCGGTCGGGACTTTTGTTCCTCTGATGGACGAGGGAGAATGGTCATACGTTTTGTTTGGCAAAAAGGAGGGAGAGGCATGAGTTTTTGCTGTGGTGCCGGAATGATAGGCTCGATAGGCTCGGTTCGTCATTACAAGACGCTGGTTCACAACGTGCCGATCATGTTTTGTCCGGTTTGTGATAGAATAGAGGTTCACCCTGCTATTGAGGGAGAATACGAAATTTTGGTGGAATACGCACAAGGGGATCGGGCGCCGGAAGTTGACTTTGCCGATTTCGTTAGTGTTGACAATACATCCGAGTTGTTTGAGAATTGTACCATGACGGATGAAGCGGGCAGCTTCGCCGACGTGCTGAAGCAACAGATTGATATATCGCTTGATTTGCTGGGCGTCGCAAAAGAACTGAAAGACGACGACTGGCGTGAAGCGCTGATGCTCAGGCTCAAACGACTCAGTGATCGTTTGAAGCAATACAACCGACGGAAGGAAATGTCAAAGCGCAGCGCGTGACCTGAGTTGACGTGGGAGGCAGTGTAAATGTTTCATTTGAAAGGCGTGCATCACATCGCGTTAAATTGTCAGGATGTGGTGAAGGTAGCTCGTTTTTTTAAGGATATTTTGGAAGTCCCCATCCCGGAAGAAGACATCGAAGAAGGAGCGCCTATCTACTTTCAAATTGGCACTTACACACGGATTGGTCTCCATGCCTATGAGGGCGAGGAAGGAAAAAACGGTGTCGGGCAAGTGGACCATATCGCTTTTTCCCTGACCAGCCGTGCCGAGCTGGACTATCTGGTAGACAAACTGGAAGCGGAAAATATCTGCTACCGCGGACCGATTACGCGTCCGACCAGCTTCAACCTTTACTTTGAAACGCCGGACGGGCATCATCTGGAGGTCCGGCTGGATAAAGACGAGCTGGATGAATAGATATACGAGAGGCACCTTTGGGAGATGCTGCAGCGTCTCGCAACAGGTGCCTTTTTTGCATGCTCCACAAGACAAGCACAGGCCAATGGGCGTTTCCGTGCAAGCAAAAGCTTGTCGAGAAAAAGGCAAACCGTTTGACAGAGACCGACAGCGCTTCTCACCTCTCGTCAAAGGATTCGACTCTGGCTGCCCAGAACCTTGATGGGAGAAGGCGAAGGGGGCGACGGTGATGAATGGAGAAGGTTTGGATTCCTTGCTGGAACGGGTGGCTGGTCAAATACAAGGCAAAGCTTACTTGAAGGGCATCACAGGCGGCTGGGAGAGATGTGTGGGAATCGTCGCCGAGGATGCACAATCGCGGCATTGCCTGCGCTTTTCGCCGGGGGGAATTACCAGGGCAGGGTGGCAGGAGCCGGTGCACCTGGTGGTGAGCGGACAGGAGCGCGATTTGCAGAGACTGTTTGCCGGTGACGAGCTGCTCTACATCAGTGCCAGACAGTCTGTTACCATAAGAGGGCCGCTGCGGGACCAATTGAAACTCGATGCGCTGCTTCGACTCACGTGCTCGTGAGCGAAGCGGCGCTTCTTATTTTTCAGGCATGCTATAATATCCCAGGGAGGGGTACATGGCGTGAGGACAAGCATACTGGGGAAAACAGGATTGACTGTATCGAAGCTAGGCTTTGGCGCCATGCGCCTGCGGGCCATTAGCCATACGGAAGCGGATCGCGTGATCAATCATGCGCTGGATCGCGGCATTACATATATTGATACCGCCGCGAGTTATGGAGACAGCGAGGAGAAGCTGGGGAGCGCCATCAGCCATCGCCGTTCCGAGTATGTGCTGGCCACAAAGACGATGAAGCGCAGCTACGGGGAGGCAAAACAGGAGATCGAACAGAGCCTTCGATTGCTGCGGACCGACTATGTGGACATTTTGCAAATTCACTACGTGAACTATCCGCAGGAGTACCGGGAGGTCAGAGCGGCAGACGGCGCCATACGCGCGGCGGAGGAGCTGCAGTCGAAAGGATACATCGGGCATATTGGGATTACCGGCCATCGTCCTGAGCTGCTGGCCCGTTGGCTTCGGGATTATCCGTTTGCCACCGTGCTGTTTCACCTGAGCATGGTACAGCCCTTTGCCAAACGGGAGCTGATGCCAATGGCCGAATCGCTGGATGTCGGAATGATCGCGATGAAGCCGATCTCCGGTCCCTTTCTGTCGAAGGTAACGGAGTCGCTGCGTTATTCAGCCGCATCATCAGCCCATGTCGTGCTCTCCGGAATGCAGAGCATCGCCGAGGTAGATGCCAACATCGCGGCGCTGGAGAGAAGCGTAGACGCGGAGGAACGCGCCGCTCTGGAGGAAATGGCAGCGGGGCTGGATGAGCACGGCTGCAGACGCTGCAACTATTGCTCATGTCCCTTGGGGATACGGATTCCGGATACGCTGATTCCTTCGAGGTATCGCCAGAAATACGGGCTTTTGGAAGCGGGGGAACTGATGTGGCAGCAGTCGGCTGACAAGTTTGCGCAGTGTATGACCTACGAGCCGTGCAGGGAACAGCCGCTTTGTCAGCAAGCGTGTCCGTATCATTTGCCGATCCAGGCCGAAATCCGCAGGGCGATGGGGTAGTCTGCGAGATTGAGAAAGGATAAAAGGGGATATGGACAAGTGAGGACCTTTGTCATAAGCGATATTCACGGAATGTATGATGAATTTTGTGAAATGCTTGAACAAATTTCGTTTGACGCCGATTCTGACAAGCTGATTCTTCTCGGGGATTACATTGATCGAGGCTGCAAAAGCAAGGAAGTCGTGCAACGGGTGAAAGCATTGACAGAGCAGCAGCAAGCGATTGCCATCAAAGGAAATCACGATGAGATGTTCCTCGAGTTTCTCTACAGCGGCGAGCCGCAAAAGACGGAACGGTATTTGCGCAATGGCGGCAAAGCCACGCTGGAGAGCTTTTGCGGTACCGACTGGTTTCAAAATGAAGTGACGGACCAGAAGCTCCAGAGTGCCAGGGAGCATATTTTGCAGCACTATGCGGAGGAAGTCGCATTTTTGCAGCAATTGCCCTATTATTATGAGACGAAAGAGCATATTTTTGTGCATGCAGGCATCAATCCGGCGTACGAGGACTGGAGAGAGACTCCTCCCTACGAGATGATCTGGATCAGGGATGCCTTTTATCATCAGCCGGTGAAGGAAGCGCGAACGGTTGTATTTGGCCACACGACTTGCAGTACGCTGCACGAAAAGCCGGATGTATGGTTTGGGGAGAGGAAAATCGGGATTGATGGCGCTTGCGTGTATGGATCTCAGTTGAACTGTCTGGAAATCAAGCCGGATGGGTACGCGGTTCATGTAGTCCGGACCAAAAACCCTCCAAACCTGGCAGAGAAGCAATAAAGGCTGCAGATGTGGCTAGGGAGGCAGCGACGGTCTGTTGCTCTAATCCTTTGCTATTTTCCGCAGGTTCCCTGTTTCCTTGAATGTTGTTTTTCGACAAATGTCATATAATATAGGGAGTCTTGCGTTTGTGGGACGAGCCTTCACATTTTCTTCACACCTAAAAATTAAAATCTTGTAGCTTATTTGATCAAATGTGATATACTAATTGCAAATCAACGATGATTAGAAAACATGTTAACGGATAGATACGGGAAGGAGATCGTTCACACATGGAAACCAAGACGGTTCACAAGCTTGCTGACGTACTGGCTAATACAAAGGTGTATGCAAACTTGCCAGTCGCAAGGCTCGTTGAGATGGCGGTACAGCGCGGCGAAGGCATGATGACAGATAGAGGGGCGCTCAACGCGTTGACAGGTAAGTTTACGGGCCGTTCCCCAAAGGACAAATTCGTAGTGGACGAAGCATCCGTACACGATAAAGTAAACTGGGGCCCTGTGAACCAGCCGATTACCCCGGAAAAATTCCAGGTGCTATACCAGGACGTCATGGAATATCTGCAAACAAAAGAACTGTTTGTCTTCGACGGCTTTGCCGGAGCGGACGAAACCTACCGCCTGCCGATCCGGGTGGTCAATGAATACGCGTGGCACAATTTGTTTGCCCGCCAGCTGTTCATTCGCCCGAGCGCGGAAGAGCTGGCAGCCCATAAAGCGGAGTTTACCGTAGTATACGCACCTACCTTCAAGGCAAATCCGGAAGTGCACGGCACCAACTCGGAGACGTTCATCATCACCAGCTTTGAGCAAAAAACCGTTTTGATCGGCGGTACCGAATACGCCGGCGAGATGAAAAAATCGATTTTCAGCGTAATGAACCTGCTTTTGCCTGAACAAAACGTTCTCTCGATGCACTGCTCAGCAAACGTAGGCAAAGACGGAGATGTGGCTCTTTTCTTCGGTCTGTCAGGAACAGGAAAGACAACATTGTCCGCTGACCCGGACCGCTTCCTGATCGGCGACGACGAGCACGGCTGGTCTGACAACGGCGTGTTCAACATCGAGGGAGGCTGCTACGCCAAGTGCATCCGACTGTCCGAAGAAGGCGAACCACAGATCTGGAAAGCGATCCAGTTCGGTACAGTGCTGGAAAACGTGGAAGTCGATCCTGAGACTCGCGAGGCAAATTACGACAGCGACAAATACACGGAAAATACCCGGGCAGCCTATCCGGTCGAAGCCATTCCAGGGGCTGTAATCCCAGGTGTCGGCGGTCATCCGAATGTGATCATTTTCCTGACAGCTGACTCGTTCGGAGTGCTTCCGCCCATCTCCAAACTGACAAGAGAACAGGCAATGTACCATTTCCTGTCCGGATATACAAGCAAAATGGCTGGGACAGAGCGCGGCGTGACCACTCCGCAAACCGAATTCTCCACTTGCTTCGGTTCCCCGTTCCTGCCGCTTCACCCGGTCGTCTACGCGGAAATGCTCGGGAAAAAGATCGATGAGCGCGACGTGCAGGTGTACCTGGTCAATACCGGCTGGACCGGCGGACCGGTCGGCGTAGGAAAACGCATGAAGCTGTCCTACACCCGCGCAATGGTCACCGCGGCTCTGAACGGCGAGCTGGCCAAGGTCGACTATGTGGCAGACCCGACTTTCGGGGTGCAAGTGCCAACCTCTTGCCCGAACGTCCCGGCGGAAGTCCTGCTCCCGCGCAACACGTGGGCGGACAAAGACGCCTACGACAAGCAGGCCCGCGATCTGGCCAACCGCTTTATCGAAAACTTCCAGAAGAAGTTCCCGAATGCAGCCGAAATCGCTGCAGCAGGTCCAAAGGTTCAGTAAGACCGGGAGCAAGGAACAGGGAATAATGAATAGCGAACATGCGTGGCAACGCCGAGTCGGCAATGTGCAGGCAAAGGCGACCTGAAATCGCATGCGAGAAATCAAGCTATCAAGCGATACAGAGAAATATAGGATATTCCTGGGGCTGTCCCTTTGCAACGGTTCAAACTGCTGCAAGAGGGAACAGCCCTTCTTGAATTGCTTGCAATAAGTTGCGGTCGAAGAACCAAGCTGTAGAGATGAAAAAGGAGAAAACGGAAAAGGTCTTTGGGACACCTCCCAGGCGGAATGGAAAAAGCAAAACACGCTTTTAGCGTCCAACTCTGAGACCCCTCATCGTGTCTACTGCTTTTGGACGCGGTTTTGCTTTTGGAATGGAGCCGGACAGTTCAGCTCCCTCGCAGTGGCCCACCGAACCTGCAGCCGTTTTCTCCTTGTTCATCTCCACCACCAAAGCCCGGACCGCACCAAAAAACATATCCGCAGCCACTTTGAGAGCAATCCGCATGATTTCTCCAAAATTAGCCAAAATAAGCAAATGCCCGGTCAACGAGGTGATACTTTTTAAATATAATGATTTAAAAATTACAGATATGTTTCATTCCTTGATTTATAATTATTCTTATTATAAGATGGGTATTGAGAATGGATTGAGAATAAGTCAACTCATTTTTGAGTGTCATGGAGGGAAAAGAAAATGACAGCAGTACCGCATTTGCAGATAAAAAACCTACGCGCCAAGATTGAAGACAAGGAAATCATCAAAGGTCTCAACCTCGAGATCAAAGGCGGAGAAGTGCACGCGATCATGGGACCGAACGGGACGGGGAAATCCACCCTGGCTTCCACTTTGATGGGCCACCCGAAATACGAAGTAACCGATGGGGAAGTGATCCTCAACGGCGAAGACGTTCTGGAAATGGCAGTGGACGAGCGCGCACGCGCAGGTCTGTTCCTGGCGATGCAATATCCGTCCGAAATCAGCGGAGTTACCAACACGGACTTCCTGCGCTCTGCGATCAACGCACGCCGCGGCGAAGGCAATGAAATTTCGCTGATGAAGTTCATCCGCGAGTTGGACAAGAAAATGGGCGCCCTCGAAATGGATGAAGCTTTTGCCCACCGTTATCTGAACGAAGGCTTCTCCGGCGGTGAGAAGAAGCGCAACGAGATTCTGCAAATGATGATGCTGGAGCCTGCCATTTGCATTCTCGACGAAATCGACTCCGGTCTCGACATCGACGCGCTGAAAGTGGTAGCGAACGGCGTAAATGCAATGCGTTCCGCTGATCGCGGCTTCCTGATCATTACCCACTACCAGCGCCTCTTGAACTACGTCAAGCCTGACTTCGTACACGTGATGATGCAAGGACGAATCGTGAAGTCCGGTGGTCCTGAGCTGGCTGAACGCCTGGAGGCGGAAGGCTACGACTGGATCAAGGAAGAACTCGGCATCGTCGATGAAACCGTCAACGCAAACGTGTAAGAGAAGGAGGCAGCAGTGAGATGAGTGTAGATATACAGCTCCGCTTCGATTCCGAAGCGATCACCGAGTTCTCCAAGGCTAATTCTGAACCTGCATGGTTTTTGGAAAAGCGCTTGGCCGGTCTGAAGGCAGCGGGCGAGCTGCAACTGCCCGTCTTGGAGAAAACGAAAATAGACAAGTGGAATATCGATCAGTTTGTACCGTTCCAAACCTCCGGCAAAGTGGCAACAGCCCAAGAGCTGGACGATCTGGTCAAAGGACAAATCGATGCAGATAGCGTAAAAAGTCTGATCGTGCAGAAAAACGCATCCGTCGTTTTTCAGTCCGCAGACGAAGAGCTGAAGAACCAGGGCGTTATCTTTACCGACCTGGCAACTGCGCTGAAAGAACACGGCGAGCTCGTGCAAAAATACTTGGGCACTGTCGTAAAATATGATGAGCACAAGCTGACCGCGCTGCACACAGCAGTGGTCAATGGCGGCGTTTTCCTCTACGTTCCCAAAAACGTGGAAGTAAGCGTGCCTGTGCAAGCCGTATTTGAAGTGGCAGGCGATGATGCGCTTGTTTGTCCGCACGTGCTGATCGTTGCGGAAGCGCACAGCAAGGTTACTTACGTAGACACGTATGTATCCGGCGAAGGCAAAAATATGGTAGCAAACAGCGTTGTTGAAGTATATGTAGGCGCAGGAGCAACCGTGCAAGTCGCATCCGTGCGTTCTCTTTCCACCGAAGTGCACGACTACTCCTTCCGCCGCGCCAGCGTGGACCGCGACGGCAAGATGGAGTGGATCTTGGGCGAGATGAACGACGGAAACACTGTGGCAAACAACACGACCATCCTCCAAGGGGTCGGTTCTATCGCCGAGACCAAGAGCATCTCGGTAGGTACCGGTTCCCAGCGTCAAAACCTGACATCCCAAGTACAGCATATCGGTACTCATTCCGAGTCCGACATGGTCAGCAAAGCCGTCATGACAGATGAAGCGACCAGCATTTTGAACGGAATCACCAAAATCGAAAAAGGCGCCGAAAAGGCAAATGGCGTACAGGCTGAGAACATTCTCATGCTGAGCGAAAAAGCCCGCGGGGACGCCAACCCTATCCTGCTGATCGACGAGGATGATGTAAAGGCAGGCCACGCAGCGTCCGTAGGCCGCGTCAGCGAAGAGAGCATCTACTACCTGATGTCTCGGGGGATCACCCGTCAGGATGCAGAACGCCTGATTATCCTGGGCTTCCTGGACCCTGTCGTAGCCGAGATTCCGGTTGAAGAGGTTCGCAACCGGCTTCGTCAGGCGCTCGAAAGGAAGTTGGGTTAAATGAATGCCAAGGAGCTTCGGAAATACTTTCCCATTCTTCACCAAGAGGTAAATGGCCACCCGCTGGTGTATTTGGACAATGGGGCCACCTCGCAAAAGCCGATTCAGGTTATCGAAGCAATCGATGCGTATTACAAGGAGGTCAACTCCAATGTGCATCGCGGGGTTCACACGCTTGGAAGTCGGGCCACGGACAAATTCGAGGAGGCGCGCGAAAAAGTGCGTGCCTTCGTGAATGCCCGTGAAACGGCAGAGATCGTCTTTACGCGGGGAACGACCACCGCGGTAAATACGATAGCGTACGGCTATGCCCGCGCTACTCTTAAGCCAGGCGATGAAATTGTGACCACCGTGGTTGAGCATCACAGCAACTTCATCCCTTGGCAGCAGGCGGCAAAGGCTACCGGAGCTACCTTCAAATTCATTCCGCTGGCAGAGGACGGTACGATTACGCTGGACGCTGTCAGGGAAACCATAACCGACAATACGAAAATCGTAGCCATTCACCATATTTCCAACGTGCTGGGCGATACGACGCCGATCAAGGAAATCGCACAAATCGCCCACCAGCACGGCGCTGTCCTGTTTGTCGACGGGGCGCAAGGAGCGCCGCACACGAAGGTCGACGTGCAAGATCTCGATTGCGACTTTTACACGTTTTCCGCTCACAAGATGTGCGGGCCGACCGGGATCGGCGTGCTCTACGGCAAGCGCGAGCTTCTGGAGAAAACCGAGCCGATGGAATTTGGCGGCGAAATGATCGACTTCGTAGAGCTGTATGACTCTACCTGGAAGGAGCTGCCGTGGAAGTTTGAAGGCGGCACGCCGATCATCGCCGGCGCGATCGGACTCGGCGCGGCGATCGACTTTTTGCAGGAGATCGGCATGGAAGAAATCGAGCGCCACGAGAAAAAGCTGGTGGCGTACGCGATGGAGCAAATGCTCGAAATGGACGGAGTTTCCGTTTACGGCCCCAAAAAGGACCGCAGCAGTTTAATCACTTTCAACCTGTCAGAGGTTCATCCGCATGATCTGGCCACAGTGCTCGACAGCCACGGGATTGCCATCCGGGCGGGTCACCACTGCGCCCAGCCGCTGATGCGCTGGCTGAATGTCACCGCTAGTGCGCGTGCCAGCTTCTATCTGTACAACACCGAAGAAGAAGTGGATGTCTTCCTGTCGGGCTTGAAAAAGGCGAAGGAGTTTTTCGGCAATGTCTTCTCTTGATGATCTGTACCGCCGCGTGATTATGGACCACTACCAGAAACCGCGCAACCGCGGCAAGCTGGAGGAATCGGAAGGACTCATCGTCAATTTGAACAATCCGACTTGTGGCGACAGCATTTCGCTCTCTTTGAAAGTGGAGGACGGAATTGTCTCGGATGCCAAGTTCCTCGGAGAAGGCTGCTCCATCAGCATGTCATCCGCTTCGATGATGACGGACGCAGTCAAGGGAAAGCCTGTAGAGGAAGCGCTCAAGCTGGCTCAGCTCTTTTCCGATTTGATGCAGGGAAAAGAAGTCGACGATTCTGTCGATCTGGGGGACATCGAGGCGCTCTCCGGCGTTACGAAATTCCCGGCGCGGATCAAATGCGCTACCCTGGCCTGGAAGGCGCTCGAGCAGGGAATCAAGCAGGCTGGACATGAATAAATCGTAAGGAGTGAAATCACATGGCGAAAAAAGCCCCGGAAATACAGGAATACCAGTACGGCTTTCACGACAAGGACGTCTCCATTTTCCGTACCAAGAAGGGTCTGACTCGCGAGATCGTGGAGGAAATCTCCCGCATCAAGGAAGAACCGGAATGGATGCTGGAATTCCGCCTGAAATCACTGGAAATTTTTGAAAAGCTGCCCATGCCGAAATGGGGCGGCGATCTGGACGACCTCAACTTTGACGAAATCACCTACTACGTGAAGCCGTCTGAAAAAGCGGGCCGCAGTTGGGATGAAGTACCGGAAGAAATCAAAGCTACCTTCGACAAGCTGGGTATTCCGGAAGCCGAGCAGAAGTTCCTGGCCGGCGTATCCGCCCAGTACGAATCCGAAGTTGTGTACCACAACATGCAGGAAGACCTGGAAAAACTGGGTGTTCTCTTCTGCGACATGGATTCTGCCGTGAAGCTGTACCCTGACATCGTGAAGGAGTACTTCGCGACAGTCATCCCGCCGGCGGACAACAAGTTCGCGGCGCTGAACTCTGCTGTATGGTCCGGCGGTTCCTTCATCTACGTGCCAAAAGGCGTCAAGGTAGAAACGCCGCTGCAAGCGTACTTCCGCATCAACTCGGAGAACATGGGTCAGTTCGAGCGCACGCTGATCATCGTCGATGAGGATGCGTTCGTGCACTACGTAGAGGGTTGTACCGCACCGATCTACAGCACAGACTCCCTGCACTCCGCAGTCGTGGAAATCATCGTCAAGGAACGCGCTCGCTGCCGTTACACGACCATCCAAAACTGGTCCAACAACGTGTACAACCTCGTGACCAAACGTGCGGTTGCATACGCTGACGCCAACATGGAGTGGATCGACGGCAACATCGGTTCCAAGCTGACGATGAAATACCCTGCGGTGATCATGAAAGGACCGCGTGCCAAAGGTACCGTTCTTTCTATCGCCGTCGCAGGCAAAGGACAGCATCAGGACGCAGGTGCGAAAATGATCCACCTGGCTCCGGACTGCACATCCACGATTATTTCCAAGTCCATCTCTCGCGATGGCGGAAAAGTAACGTATCGCGGACTGGCTCAGTTCGGCCGCAAGTCGGAAGGCTCCAAGTCGAACATCAAATGCGATACGCTGATTCTGGATAAACTGTCCACCTCGGACACGATTCCATACAACGAAATCATGAACGACAACATCACGCTTGAGCACGAGGCGACGGTTTCCAAGGTATCGGAAGACCAGCTCTTCTACCTGATGAGCCGCGGCCTGTCCGAAGCCGAAGCGACTGAAATGATCGTCATGGGCTTCATCGAGCCGTTTACAAAAGAACTGCCGATGGAATACGCTGTCGAGATGAACCGACTGATCAAGTTCGAGATGGAAGGTTCTATCGGTTAACGCTTGCACCACAAGGGTTTCCGGCTTCCGAAACGGGCTTTGCCCCCATTTAGCCCATATTTGGTTTTGGACGCATTGCTCATATAGTGCGAGTGAATCGTCTTCAATCTTCTTTGTAACAAACAGATACGTGTCCATTGCGACCTCACGCTTGCGTGCCTGGTTGCGTGGGCACGTATTTTTGTTTGCACCATCCTCACGTTCCAGATGAAGAGCGATAAAAAATGAACCATTAGTTTTTTAGGGATTTACTTTTTTAAACAATTGGATGATACAATAGATGGAAGCGAGTCTCAGTACAGACGGAGGGACAGTATGTAAAGATGAACTACGATGTTCTCATGAGTCGAATTTATACATTTGGAGACCGAATTAAATCCTTGAATGGCGAGGTTTACGAGATCATTAAAAAACAACCCGCTTCGGATAAACAGATCAAGGATATTGAAGAGCAATTACATGTTTGCTTGCCGGGAAGTTTCAAAAAAGTTCTTTTGGAATTTTCAGCCCGATTCCGTTTCAGATGGTTTCTCCCTGATGAAATTGCATTACCGGAAAAGTTTAGAGGAATATTTTCCGGAGATATGCATTGGGATCTGTCTAAATTAGTTGAGTTAGAACAGGACAGACTAGAGTGGATAAGAGTGGTATTTCCTGACCCACATGATCCTTATGATGCTGTATGGCATGACAAGCTGTCTTTTTATGATGTAGGGAATGGTGATTTTCTTGCCTTTGACCTAAGCCAGGGGGAAGATCCTCCAATTGTTTATCTAAGCCATGATGGATGCACGAGTCATGGCTGCATACTTGCAAATAACTTCATTGACTTGCTTGATAGATGGTCACAACTTGGCTTTGTCGGAGGGGAAGATTGGCAGTGGATGCCATTTACTTCAGATGCAAAGAGCGGGATACTTCCAAACAGTACACAAGGGATTGAGTTTAGAAAGTTTTTGAACTTGAAACAACAAAATTGAACCTTCTTGGAACTTCCTTACCTTCAAACCCTGTCCAGAATAATAGGAATGTACAAGCAGCCCTCCAGCGGTTCTATCGACGGAGGGCTGCTTCTGTGTATTCAAATCGTTAGGACAGGCCTGGTTCCGATGACCACAGTGGCATCCAGCTCCTCGGAGCTAGCTACCTGCGGTATCAGTCCGCTTTGAGAGAAGATCTCGACAGTCAACGGAGCCTGGCGCTGACTGGTTTCGACCAGCAGATGGCCGCCCGGTGCCAGCCAGAGGGGCGCTGTGCCCGCTACACGCCGCTGGATGTCAAGCCCGTCTGTACCTCCGTCGAGGGCCAGCAATGCCTCGTGCATACGGGCCTCTGGGGGTAGCCGTCTGATCGCCTCGGTGGGGACGTAAGGCGCGTTGGCGACCAGGACGTCGATACGTCCCCGGAGGTTGCCTGGGAGAGGTTCGAAGAGGTCTCCTTCGTATACATGGCCGCCAGCGGCGGTGACGTTGCGGAGTGCGCACCGGACCGCGACGGGGTCGATGTCTGAAGCGTACAGCTCGATTCGTTCCGAGGCTGCGGCCAAAGCGGCTGCCACCGCACCGGAGCCGCAGCACAGGTCAACGACGACAGCTTCCGGACGGACGAGCGCAGCGGCATGATGAACGAGAAACTCGGTGCGGCGGCGGGGTACGAAGACTCCCGGGTCTACGGCGATCCGCAGGCCGCAGAACTCTGCCCAGCCGATGACATGTTCGAGGGGCAAGCCGGCCGCCCGCCGATCTACCATGGCGGCGAGCGACGCCGGCGTTTGCGCTGCAGAGAGGAGCATCCGGGCTTCCTCTTCAGCAAATACACACCCCGCGGCCCGAAGCTTCGTAACGGCCATGGCATACATGGAACTGTCGGGGAAGAGAGCACTGTTCATCCATGGACCCGAGTCTGGCAGCAGTCTTGCTTCGTCTACATTTTGTAAAGACTCACTCTTCCCGCTTGTTTTTCTTTTCTTGCCCGATGACGCTTTTTTTGAGTCCAAATAGGTACCCCATTCCTGACTTGTTATTGTTATATAATGGTTTGTTCCAAAGTCTAACAGTTTCGTTTCAACGATAAAACAATATTTTTTATATTCGCTACTCTTTTAGCCTTTATGAAGCTTACCAACGTAAGAATTTGTTTAAGCCGATACAGCAAACCAGGGAATTCTCAAAATGGTTTCATGCGGGTTTCTGGTTGTCACGGTTTCACTCAATGAATGTCCGATGCATATCATAGATGTGGGATCATCCGGGCATCATATTGGAAGGCTGTTAAACACGCAAGCAATTGCGTTTGGAAGAGGCTATGGGCCTCGAAGCTATGTTATAATGTAAAAGGGCCTGCAAGTAAAAGTCTGGCTATATCAAGAAATTCTACAAGCAAACAGACATGCTTTTGGTACAAACAGTCACGTCTTGCCAAGAGGTCCCGCCTGGTGCAGCATTTGCTGACCGGGTGGGTTCTTTCCATTGGAAAGAAAGCCTGGGCTTGTCTTGTAACAGATGAAGTCATCATTTTACGACTAAAAAGAACGGGGACGCACATATGTTGGTGGCAAGGCAGCTGTACGACCACTGCTCCCGCTTGTTTGGCAGTGACGGAGAGCTCTATTATACGGAAAAGGCGGATACTTTGCTTGCCGTGTTTCCGCCTACGCGCGAGCGCGGCTGGTGGACATACACTACGCTGGAGCTGCACAGGAGTGGAGGAGTCGAGTGCATGCTCTACTCGTACCATTTTGATGGCGCTTTCATTTCGCACTTGGGTCGGGTCGCCGCCGAGGTCGCACGCCGCTGGGAAGAAACAGGCAGAGGATTTGCAAACGGGGATGTTTTCGCACTCGGCAAGCCGATCCAAAAGGGCTCGAGTCTGCAGTTTGTCCTCGCTACCCCCGCTGATTTTGAAGTAGAGGGGTTTGATCTCTTTACCAATGGCAGCGATGTAGTCTGGTTCAAAATGCTGCACGCGATATCCGGGTCGGAGGCAGAGTTTTTGAGCCGCGAAGGCTTGGCAGCTTTGGAGAGACAGTTTGCGGATGCTGAGGTCAACTCTCTGGATGTCATGCGTCCCCCTGTCATGTAAAGGGAGCGAGCAAAAATGAACGAAATTCGTATGCGGGTCACCGTCGTGGTGGAGCATCAGGGTGAGATTTTGGTGATCAAGGAAAAATGCTCAGGCCATCCCTGCTACAATTTGCCTGGAGGGGTCGTCGATTATCTCGAAACAATCCCGGATGCCACTCGCCGGGAAGTGTGGGAGGAAACCGGTTTGCTAGTCGAGTTTGACCGGATGCTATGGGTGGACGAGAGAATTGATGGCACCGGCAACGGGAAGCACACCATTGGCATTGGGGTGCTGGCCAGGCTGATCGGGGAGGACCAGACGCCAATCCCGGGAGGACTAGAGGATGAAGAGATTGAATGGGCGGGCTGGGTTCCGCTGGAGGAGTTCCGCTCCCTGCCGCTGTTCCATCCAGGCCGCCGCGAACAGGTGATACAGGCTTTGACAGAAACCGGCTATATGCCTCGCTATCTTGGCAATATGCTTTCATAGAAACAGCGGTCCTGTTTTGCAGCAGGGCCGCTGTTTCATGACAAGACAAGAATCCGAATGCCATTTGGTCCGTCTTTCTTACTAGAGGGAGTAGAGCGGAACGATGCATATACATACGTGGATTTTCCTTCCAGCGAGTGCGCCGTAAATGCCCCAGGCGACAGTGATCCTTCGGAATCGGCACCGCCCGACAAAAACATTCACCATTTTGAAACATTTTCCGTCCTGGTTCGTATGAACAATAGAGACATAAATGGAAAGGGGTGACAGGATGGATACGTGGGACATCATTTATCTTGTCTGCATGGGTACGGGACTTCTGTATACGTTGATAACGCTCTTTTTCGGGGATACCGTTTCGGACTTGCTAGGTCAAATCGATCTCCCGGTGCTGCAGCCGATTCTTTTGGTCAGCGCCTTGACAGCATTTGGAGCCAGCGGCTTTTTATTGACCCGGTTTACTGCCTTTTCACAATGGTTCGTCTTTGCGATAGCTGTAGCGATTGGGCTAATGCTGGCTGCTGCCGCTTACTTTGTCTGGGTCAAACCGATGGAAAATGCGGAGAGCTCGATCGGCTATTCGATGAAACAACTGGAAGGCATGGTAGGCGAGGTGTTGACGAGCATACCGGCTGAAGGGCTGGGTGAAGTATTGATTACCATGGTCGGCGGCACGACCAATCACATGGCGGCCAGCATCGACCGTGAAGCCATTCGCGAGGGAACGCGCGTCGTGGTCATAGATGTCCGGGATCACGTTCTGTATGTCACTCCCTTTCAAAATCCAATGGAAAAGGAGAGCGTGTGATGAGTATGATGGATTCGACCTTTTTCGTACCAGTCGTCGCTGTCGTCGCCGTCTTTGTCGTCTTGGGAATCGCATTCTGGGCCCGCTACAAGACAGTCGGCGCAGATGAGGCGATGATCGTGACGGGAAGCTTTTTGGGCAGCAAAAACGTCATGAGCGATGAAACCGGACGCAAAATGAAAATCGTTCGCGGCGGCGGCGCCTTTATTTTGCCAATATTCCAGCAAGCCAATTTCCTCAGCCTGCTGTCGCACAAGCTGGATGTATCCACGCCCGAGGTGTACACGGAGCAGGGCGTTCCGGTCATGGCCGACGGTGTGGCTATTATCAAGGTAGGCGGCTCGATTGAGGATATCGCTACGGCGGCCGAGCAGTTCATGGGCAAAACGGATGACGCCCTCAAGTCAGAGGCGCAGGAAGTCCTGGAAGGCTATTTGCGGGCCATCCTGGGCAGTATGACGGTAGAAGAAATCTACAAGAACAGGGAGCGCTTCGCCCAAGAGGTGCAAGCCGTTGCCGCGAAAGACCTGAAAAAAATGGGCCTCTCCGTGGTCAGCTTTACGATCAAGGATGTCCGCGATAAAAACGGTTACCTGGCAGCGCTGGGGATTCCCCAGATTGCCGCTGTGAAGCGGGACGCGACGATCTCGCAGGCGGAGGCGGACAAGGAAGCGCGGATTCGTCAGGCACAGGCCGAGCAGGAGGCGCGCAAGGCAGAGCTGTTGAAAGAGACGCACATCGCCGAGTCGGAAAAAGAAAAGGAACTGAAAATCGCTGCGTTCAAGCAAGAGCAGGACAAGGCGAAAGCTTCCGCTGACCAAGCCTACAAGCTCCAGGAGGCAGTCGCCAAGCAGCAGGTAACGGAAGAGGAAATGAAGATCGAGATCGTCCGAAAGCAAAAAGAGATCGAGCTGGAAGAGAAGGAAATTCTGCGCCGCGAGCGTCAGTACGATGCCGAGGTCAAGAAAAAGGCGGATGCCGACCGCTATGCTGTAGAGCAGGCGGCAGAAGCGGAAAAAGCGAAGAAAATCCGCGAGGCGGACGCGCTCAAGTACCGCATCGAGGCAGAGGCAAAGGCACAGGCCGAGCAGAAGCGTCTGGAAGGGCTTGCGATTGCCGAAGCCGAGAAGGCGCGAGGAAGTGCGGAAGCGGAAGTAACCCGCCTGAAGCTGGAAGCAGAGGCAGAAGGGAAACAGAAGCTGGCGGAAGCATTCGAGAAATTCGGCCACGCCGCTGTCCTCGACATTATCGCCAAGATGCTGCCAGAGCTGGCAGGCAAGATTGCCGAGCCGATGAAAGCGATCGACAAGGTAACGATCGTCGATGCCGGCGGAGGCCAGGGAGACGGCGTCAACCGCCTGAGCGGAAACGTCACCAAGCTGATGGCCCAACTGCCGGAAATGCTCAAGGACGTCTCCGGTGTAGATATGAATAAGATCATTTCCAGCTTCATGAAAGCAGATCAGACCGGCGGATACGCTCCGCCCGTGCAGACTGCGAAAAAAGTTCCTGTAGGCGAGGATACGAGCTCGATTGCGACAATCGCTCCACCCGATGCTGTCAGCCAACCACAAAGTCCGGGACAAGAGAAATAGCCTGATTTCTACATAAGCAGGATGGAGTATGGTTTTGAGCTGACCAGGCTGGACCAGACCGGACTAAACCAGAACAGACCAGA
>k87-76735_pt1 | contig 18469 bp, 13 predicted proteins | sample MGYA00084031_6733416 | MGnify analysis MGYA00084031
GGACGGGAAGGCGTTCGCCGAGCGGCTGAAGGCCGCCGGCATCGAGGGGCTGCCGCTGGCGCCCGGCGAATCGGTCGAGCTGTGACGGGGCGCGGAACCGGTCCGCGCCATCGGGCCGCGCCGGTCCGATGGACCGGGACAGGCGTGCGGTGCAAGCAGCCGGCGTTTCCGGCGAAAGCGCATTCGTGCCGGATGCCGGCCGCATCCGGCCCCGCGGCGCGCAATCCGTGCATCCGGGAAGGGAGCTGCATCGACTGCGGCCCGCGTGTCCGGCGCGGGCGCATCCGTTCCGGTTGGCGTGAAGGCGGATGCTTCGGGGTTCCATGTCCGGACGGAAGGGGTGAGCGGAGTTGCGGTGCTTGCTGCGCCATTTGAAACCTTATCGTCTGGCCGCGGGGATCGCCCTCATCCTGATGCTGGCGGAGCTCGTCGTCGAGCTGTGGCACCCGGTGCTGATGGCCCGGATCATCGACGAGGGGATTCTGGTCGGGGATACCGTCGCGGTGCTGCGGATCGGCGCCTGGATGACGTGCCTCGCGCTGCTCGGCTTTGCCGCCGGGATCGTGAACAGCTTCTTCGCCGCCCGCGTGAGCCAGGGGTTCGCCCATGACGTTCGCGCCGCGATGTACATGCGGGTGCAGGGGTTTCCCTATGCCGTGTTCGATCGGTTCACCGCGGCGACGCTGATGAACCGGATAACGAGCGACGTCACCCAGGTGCAGAACGCGGTGTTCATGGGGCTGCGCGTCATGTTGCGGGCGCCGCTCCTGATGGTCGGCGGCCTGGTCATGGCGCTGGTCATGAATGTCCGGCTCGGAACGATCCTGCTTCTCATCTCGCCCGTGCTCTTCGCGGTGCTCGTCTGGATGATGAGCCGGGGCTTCCGGCTGTTCCGGGCGGTGCAGGCCCGGCTGGACCGGACGAACGGGCTGCTCCGGGAGAATCTGGTCGGCATGCGGCTCATCCGGCTGATGGTGCGCTACGAGCGCGAGCGCGAGCGGTTCACGGAGGCGAACGCGGATCTGATGGCGCGCACGATCTCCGCGATCCGGGTCGTGGATCTGACGGTGCCGGCGCTGCTCATGGTCATGAACATCGGCATTTTGCTGCTGCTCTGGCTCGGCGGCGGCGAGGTGCAGGCCGGCCGCGCGGAAGTGGGCGGGATCGTGGCGGTCGTCAATTACGCGATGCGCATCATGGCCGCATTCTCGATGCTGTCCTGGATCGTGACGAGCCTGGCCCGGGCCCGGGCGTCGGCCGGCCGGATCGCCGAGGTGCTCCTGACGGAGGCGCGGGAAGCGGCGGTGCCCGAAAGCGCGCCGGATGCGGCGGTCGCCGGGCGGCAGGCCGATGCCGTCAAGCGGGGCGCCGCCGGGCGGGCCGCCGACGGCGGACCGCAAGACGCGCCGGCACGCGCCGGGGATGGCGGGCGCGGCGCGGACGCGCAAGCGGCGGCCGAAGCGGCGGGTGCGCGTACATCGGCCGGCGCGGCGGATCGCGCCGCCTTCGCCGTCCCGCGGGATGAAGGCGCGGAGGTCGTGTTCGAGAACGTCACGTTCCGATATCCCGGCATGAACATACCGGCGCTCGCGCATGTGTCCTTCACGATCAGGGCGGGACAGACGGTCGCGATCCTCGGCGCGACCGGCTCCGGCAAATCGACGCTTCTCCAGCTCATCCTGCGGCTGTTCGACCCGGACGAGGGCGCCGTGCGCATCGACGGCCGGGACGTGCGGAGCCTGGATCCGGAACGGCTGCGGGCGCAGATCGGCTACGTGCCGCAGGAGGTCGTGCTCTTTTCCGGGACGGTGCGGGAGAACCTGCTCTGGGGCAAGGAGGACGCGACGCGGGAGGAGATCGTGGAAGCGGCGCGCGCCGCGCAGATCCACGAGACGATCATGCGGCTGCCGGAGCAGTACGAGACGGCGCTCGGGCAGAAGGGCGTCAACCTGTCCGGCGGGCAGAGGCAGCGGCTTGCGGTGGCGCGGGCGCTCATCCGGAGGCCGCGGCTGCTCCTGCTTGACGACAGCACGAGCGCCCTGGACGCGAAGACGGAGGCGGCGCTGCTGGATGCGCTGCGGTCGTACCGCTGCACGAAGCTCGTCGCCACGCAGAAGATCTCCGCGGCCGCGGGGGCGGATGCGATCCTCATCCTCGAGGACGGCCGGCTTCACGCGTTCGGGACGCACGAGGAACTGCTTCGGACGTCGCCGCTCTATGCGCGCATCGTCAGCTCGCAGTACGGAGAGGAGGCGGCGCGCCATGGCTGACCGCGGCGGCAGGCGGGGGGAGCGGCCGAAGCGGTGGCTGCCGACCCTGCTTCGCATCTGGTCGTATCTGGCCGCGCACAGGGGGCTGCTGGCGGCCATCTTTCTCATGACGGCGGCGGGCTCGACGCTCGGGCTGCTCGGTCCGTACCTGCTGGGACGGGCGATCGACGACTATTTCGTGCCCGGCGATTACGAAGGTCTCGCCGCGCTGATCCTCGTGCTCGGCGCGGTCTACGTCGCGCAGGGCGCAGCCGGCTGGCTGCAGAACTTCTGGATGATCGGCGTCGCGCAGCGCACCGTCGCGAAGCTCCGGGCGGATCTCTTCGACGCGCTCCACCGGCTGCCGATCGCGTATTTCACGAAGCGGCAGCACGGCGAGCTGATGAGCCGGATGACGAGCGACATCGACAACGTGAGCCAGACGCTGAACAGCTCCTTCATCCAGCTCGTCTCCAGCCTGCTGACGTTCGCGGGCATGCTCGGGCTCATGCTCTGGCTCAGTCCGCTCATGACGCTCATCACGCTGACGACCGTGCCGGTGATGTTCGCCGGCATGCGGTGGATCACGAACCGTACCAGCCGGTATTTCCGGGAGACGCAGCGCAATACGGGGGCGCTCAACGGCTTCGTCGAGGAGACGCTGTCCGGCCAGCGCATCGTGAAAAGTTTCTCGCGCGAGCGCGCCGTCATCGAGGCGTTCAGGGAGAAGAACGACCGGCTGCGCGAATCCGCCTATTGGGCGCAGGTCTACTCCGGCTTCATTCCGAAGCTGATGAACATGCTGAACAACATGAGCTTCGCCGTCATCGCCCTGGCCGGCGGGCTGCTCACGCTGAAGGGGATCGTGTCCGTCGGCATCATCGTGACGTTCGCCGAATACGCGCGGCAGTTCACCCGGCCGCTGAACGATCTGGCGAACCAGTTCAACACGTTCCTGTCGGCCGTCGCCGGCGCCGAGCGGGTGTTCGAGGTGATCGACGAGAAGGAGGAGACGGTCGACGAGGGCGGCGCGAAGCCGATCGGCAAAGTCAGAGGTGAAATCGTTTTCGAGAACGTCTCCTTCGCCTACGAACCGGGCGTGCCGACGATCGAGAACGTGTCGTTCCGCGCGGAAGCGGGAGAAATGATCGCCCTCGTCGGCCCCACCGGAGCGGGCAAGACGACGATCGTGCATCTCCTCGCCCGGTTCTACGATCCCGACAGCGGGCGGATCCTGATCGACGGGCGGGACATTCGCGGCGTGACGCGCCGGTCGCTCCGGCAGGCGATGGGGTTCGTGCCGCAGGATGTTTTTCTGTTCGAGGGGACCATCCGGGAAAATATCCGGTACGGCCGGCTTGACGCGACCGACGAGGAAGTCGAGCAGGCGGCCCGGGCGGCGAATGCGCACCGGTTCATCATGAAGCTGCCGCAGGGCTACGATACGATGCTTCGCCCGGACGGCGGCGGCATCAGCCAGGGGCAGCGCCAGCTGCTCGCGATCGCGCGCGTGTTCCTGGCCGATCCGGCGATTCTCGTGCTCGACGAGGCGACGAGCAGCATCGACACGATCACGGAACTGCATATCCGGGAAGCGCTGCAGAGGCTGATGGCCGGGCGCACGAGCATCGTCATTGCGCACAGGCTGAACACGATCCGGCGTGCCGACCGCATTCTGGTGCTGGACAGGGGCCGCATCATCGAGCAGGGGACGCATGAGGAACTGATGGCGCTGTCCGGCTTCTACAGCAGCCTCGTGCGCAGCGGCCGGCAGACGGTATCGGCGGGTGCGGAGTGAAAATGGTGTACGGGAGCGTGCAGCGATGCGGAAACGGAAAGAAGCGGGGAATGGCTGCAGCGTGCCGGACGGGCTGTTCGCCCCGCTCATCCGGCATTCGGATGACATTTACCTCGGACTGGGGCCGGACATGACGATCGAATTCATATCGCCTTCGGTCGAGCGCGTCCTGGGCTACCGTCCGGAAGAAATGACGGGCAAGCCGGGCGTGCTGTACATATGTTCCGACGATCTGCCGCGGCTCGGCATCCATCTCCTTGCCGGGGGAGAAGAGGGGACGGCCGCGGCCGCTGCGGCGGGCGTTCCGCATGTCGCGGAAGTGACGGAGTCGTACCGGTTGAACCATGGCGTGCGGGAGCTCCGGGTGCGGCGGCGGGACGGGCGGTACATCTGGTGCAGCGTTTCCTTCGCCATCGAACGGGACGCGCATGGGGCGGTCGAGCGGATCGTCGCCGTCGCACGCAACATCACGAGGCAGAAGCGGGCGGAGGAGGAGCTCCGGCGCGCCCGGGCCAATCTGCTGCTCGCCCGGCGCTTCGCGGAGTTCGGCTATTTCGAATGGTGCCCCGAAACGAACGAACTGCATTGGTCGGACGAACTGTACGCCGTCTTCGGCGCAAAGCGGACCGACTTCGCGAGCGACCTGGAAGCGTTCGAGAAGCTCGTGCATCCCGAGGACAAGCCCGGCCTGGCGGCGTATTTCCGCGAGCGGGCCCGGAGCGGCGCGGACGGGGAAATGAAATACGAGTACCGCGTCATCGCGCCGGACGGGAGCATCCGGACGATGCAGGCGTACGGCCTGTGGATGCGGGATGACTGCCGGAATGCGAACATGCTGGCCGGCATCGTCCGGGACGTGACGATCGAGAACCGGAAAGAGGAATTGCTGCGCACGTCGGAGAAGCTGAAGATGGCCGGGCAGCTGGCCGCCGGGATCGCCCACGAGATCCGCAATCCGCTCACCTCGCTGAAGGGATTCTCGAAGCTGCTGCTCAAGGCGACCGGCGAGCAGGCCGAAAGGTACTACGAGATCATGGACCAGGAGTTCGTCCGGATCGAGATGATCCTCGGCGAGCTGCTCCTCCTGGCCAAGCCGCAGGCCTCCGTCTACCAGGACTGGGATGTCCGCGTGATCATGCACGAGGTCGCCGATCTGCTCAGCAGCCAGGCGATCCTGAACAACGTGATCATCCAGGAGCAGGCGGTCCCGGAGGCGTGCATCGTCCGATGCGACAAAAACCAGCTCAAGCAGGTGTTCATGAACATCGTGAAAAACGCGATCGAGGCGATGCCGACCGGCGGTTTGCTCGCCATTTCGATCGAACGGGAAGGGACGGATGTGCTCGTCCGCGTCACCGACCAGGGCAGCGGCATTCCGGAGGATCATCTTCCACGCCTCGGGGAGCCGTTTTTCACGACAAAGGAGAAAGGCACCGGGCTCGGCCTCATGATGAGCCACAAAATCATCGAAGAGCACGACGGGCAAATCCGTTACGACAGCCGGGAGGGAGAGGGGACGACCGTCACGATCCGGCTGCCGAAGGCCGGCGCTGCACACCGGTAACGGCGCGGGGAGCGCATCCGGTGGCGCGCGGCCCTTTTTTTATGGCTTGTTGTCGCGGCATGGCCGGGGCCGCCTTCGCCGCCATGCGGGCGGAACGGTCCGCGGCGGGCGAATTGACGGGACGGGTTTTGCCGTGATATAGTTCAATCGTGAAATCATTCGATTATCGAACTATCGACAATTCCGCGAAGGACCGCGAGGGGTGGAGCGTGACGGACGACCGCTTGGAACAGCCGTTGGATCGGGAGCTGCTGGCGTCCATCATCCGGCGATACGAGGATGCGACATACCGCATGCACCGCCGGGTGAACGCGCTGCTGCGCAAGTGCATCGGCGAGGAGGATATCACGCTGGATCAATATCTGGTGATCCGGTATCTGCGCATGAAAGGCCGTTCGATTTCCTCGGAGCTGGCGGACGTGTTCGGCGTCGGCAAAAGCTCCATCACGGCGATCATCACGAGGCTGTTCGACAAACGGCTGATCGAGCGGCATCCGGACGCGAAGGACCGGCGGATGATCTATCTCTCGCTGACCGAGGCGGGCCGCAGGCTGGCCGAACTCGTGGACGAACGGATGCGGGATCGGCTGTCGGCGGTCATGAATCATTTCAGCCGCGACGAAGCGCTCCGGTTCATCGGAACCTACGAGAAAATGGTCGATTTGTTGGCGGAAGCGGCGGAAACGGAAGGAAGGGGCAGATCAACCGTATGAGACATGTCGTGAAATGGCGGTGGCTGGTGCTGGTGCTGTGGCTGGCCGCGGCGGCCGGTTTGCTGCTGACGTCACCCGACCTTGCCGAGCTGGTGCGGGAGAAAGGGCAGATCACGATACCGGACGACTATCCGTACGTCAAGGCCAATGAAATGCTTGACGCCATGGGCGACACCGGCTACTCGACGGTGCTCGTCTTTCACCGCGAATCGGGACTCACCGACGCGGATTTCGAGGCGATCCGGGAAGGCGTCTCGCGGTTTCAGGAGGACGGCGATGCGTACGGCGTCGTATCGGTGACGTCGCCCTTCGACAACGAAGAATTGGAATCGATGATGATTTCCGGGGACGGCACGACCCTGCTCACGCTGCTGAACGTGGAGTTCGGCGACCGGACGCCCGGGGAAGAGCGGGAGGCGCTGCACGAGGCGCTCGGGGACATCGATGTCGATCATTATCTCACCGGCGACTGGGTCATCATCGAGGACGTCATCAAAAGTTCCGAAGAAGGGTTGAAGAAGACCGAAATCATCACCTTCTTCATCATTCTCGTCATCCTGTTCATCGTCTACCGGTCGCTGGTCGCGCCGTTCATTCCGCTCTTGACGATCGGGCTCAGCTATCTGGTGGCCCAGTCCGTCGTCGCGTTTCTGGCGGAATACGCGGATTTCCCGCTTTCCAACTTCACGCAGATCTTCATGGTCGCGATCATGTTCGGCATCGGCACGGACTACTGCATCCTGCTGATCAGCCGGTTCAAGGAGGAGCTGACGAAGGACGGCGACAAGGTCGGCGCGATTCTGCGCACCTACCGGACGGCCGGGAAGACGGTGCTCGTCGCGGGGCTGGCGGTGCTCGTCGGCTTCACGTCGATCGGGCTGTCGCAGTTCTCGCTGTATCGTTCGGCCGTGGCGGTCGCCGTCGGCGTCGCGGTCATTCTGATCGCGCTCGTGACGATCGTGCCGTTCTTCATGGCGACGCTCGGGAAGGTGCTGTTCTGGCCGCAGCGCGGTTCCCTGGAGCACAAGGAAAGCCGGCTGTGGGGCGCCGTCGGCTCGTTCGCGATCAAGAGGCCGCTGGGCGCCCTGGCGATCATCGCCGTGCTGGCGGTGCCGCTCCTCGTGGCTTATCAGAACACCTTGACGTACAACCAGCTTGATGAAATCGGCGAACGTTACGAGTCGGTGCGCGGATTCAACCTCATCGCCGAAGGTTTCGGCCCCGGCGAGACCTTGACGACGACGGTCGTGCTGCAAAGCGATGCGCCGCTCGACACGCCGGAAGGGCTGGCCGCGGTCGAACAGGTGACGCGCCGCATGGCGGAAACCGAGGGCGTGAAATCGGTGCGCAGCGCGACGCGTCCGACGGGCGAACCGCTCGAACAGCTGCAGGTGACGTATCAGGTATCGGAGCTGGACAGCGGGCTCGGGCAGGGCGGAGAAGGCCTGAGCCGGATCGGCTCGGGGCTCGTGCAGGCGAGCTCGGAGCTGAAGGCCAATGCGCCGAAGCTGGAGGAGGCGGTGGACGGCGCGAAGCAGCTCGCGCACGGGACGGTCGAACTGCAGAAGGGGCTGGAGCAGCTCGGCGACGGGTTGCGGCAGCTCGCGCAAGGCTTGGGCCGCGGCGAGGCCGGCGCCGGCGAGCTCGCGACCGGCGCCGCGGAGGCGCGGAAGGCCGCGGAGCAGCTGGCCGCCGCCGCGGAGGAGCTGCTCGCGGGATACGAGCAGGTCGCGGGCGGCCTGGATCAACTGTCCGCAGGCTACCGCGAAATGGCGGGCCGGCTCAACGAACTGGGCGGCGGGCTGGCCGGACTTGCGGCCGGCATCGACGGCCTGGCGCTCAAATATCCGGAGCTTGCGGCGGATGCGGATTACCGGATGCTGCAGGGCACGGCGAAGCAGCTCCAGGAAGGCGCGGCGCAGCTCGTCGCGGCGCTGGAGCAGCTGAACGCGCAGCTGGGCGGCCTCGGCGCCGGCCTCAAACAGGCGAACGAGGGGCTGAAACAGGCAGCCGCGGGTCAAAAGGAACTGGCCGCAGGTCTCGCGCAGATTGCGGACGGCCTGAAGGAGCTGCAGGCCGGACTTGCGCAGGCCGCCGAAGGCCAGAACGCGATCCTGCAGCGCTTGCCCGAAATGTCGGGCGGCGCCGGACAACTGGCCGAAGGACAGGAGCAGCTCGCGGCCGGGCTTGCCGGGTTGATCGACCAGCTCGGACAGCTCACCGACGGGCTTGACCAGTCGGCGGACGGCCTCGAGCAGGTGGTGGCCGGACTGGAGTCGGCCCGCGAGTATCTGGGCGGGCTGTCCTCGTCGCCCGATCCGCAGCTGGCGGGGTGGTACCTGCCGGAAGAAGCGATCGAATCGGAAGCATTCCGGCAGGCGCTCGACCAGTACATGAGCGAAGACCGGCGGACGGTGAAGTTCGACGTCGTGCTGGAACACCATCCGTATTCGATCGAAGCGATGGATACGGTCGAACGGCTGTCGGACGCCATCCCGGGCATGACGGAAGGCACGGTGCTGGAGGGAGCCGATTTCGCGGTCGGCGGCGTCTCGAGCCTGAACAACGACCTCCGGAACATTACCGATGCCGACTATTCGCGCACGGTCATCATCATGCTGGTCGGCCTGGCGCTCATCCTCGTCATCCTGTTCCGTTCGATCGTCATGCCGATCTACCTCGTGCTGTCGCTGGTGCTCACGTATTACATGTCGGTGGCGGCGGCGGAGGCGCTGTTCGTCCGGCTGGTCGACATGCCGGGCCTCAGCTGGTCGATGCCGTTCTTCTCCTTCGTCATGCTGCTGGCGCTCGGCACCGACTACTGCATCTTCCTGATGGACCGGTTCCGCGAGTACCGGGATCTGCCGCCGGGCGAAGGCATTCTGAACGCGATGAAGAACATGGGCATGGTCATCGTGTCGGCGGCGGTCATCCTCGGCGGCACGTTCGCGGCGATGATGCCGGCGGGCGTCATGTCGCTCCTGCACATCGCGACGATCGTGCTGGTCGGGCTGTTCCTCTACGCGCTCGTCATGCTGCCGCTGTTCATTCCGGTCATGGTGCGGCTGTTCGGCGAGCACAATTGGTGGCCCTTCGGGCGCCGGAGCGTGCGCACCGGAGCGGGTGCCGCGCCGGGAGCGTGATCCGGCGGGCCGGAGCCGCGCGGCGATCAGCCGGGTGCAGCCTGACCCGCGGCAGCGGGCCGGACATGCGACCCGGTCCTCCGTCGACGGTCCGGGCGCGGAACCGGGCCCGCTTCGGCGGGGCCGGGCAGCCGGCCCTCGGCTTGACCCCGACCGCTTGATGACGAAAAACGCCGTCCTTCCGCGGCTTTGGCCGCGGAGGGACGGCGTTTGCGCTTTGCGCGCCGGGTTTTCATGCGAGCAGCGATATGACGAGCAGCTCGTACAGGACCAGCGGCAGGATCGTATTGTAGTACGGGTTGAAGCCGATGAACGGATTCCAGAAGGCGCGGTATCCCGGCGAGTCCAGTTCCAGGTACAGGATGCAGCCCTCGTGATGGCGGATGATGCCGTCATACACGGCACCGTCCATCGTCTGCACCCGCACCAGGCGTCCGGCGTAGGTCTCGCACAGGTCGCACAGCTTCTTCCGGATCGATAACAGGGATTCGGCGGCGTTCGCATCCGCGCGGTAGATGACCGTCGGTTTTTGTTCCATGGCTTACGGCAGCCTCCCAACAGCGGAATTCTGCTGTCAGGATATGCATTCGCCCAGATCGTGGTGCAGACCTCAAGCGTCCGCCGATCCCGGCCGAGGCGATCCGGGGGCGTTAATGTCAATCGTCCGTCCGGTAGACGACGAGGATGCAGGTCCGCTGGTGCTGCATGCCGTTGGCGCCGGTCTTCGTGTAGGAACCGTAGCAGATGTTGATGACCTGCTCTTCGCGCAGGGTGGCGAGGAATTCGTTCACTTTCTTGACGGCATGCGAGGATTCGGTGTCGAGAAATTCCTTCACTTGGATCATGCGGTTTCACCCCTGTAATGAAAATGTGGCGCCTGGCGGCGTTGCGTTGCTGCGCCAACAGGATGTCCGCCTTGTCGCCGCACTCCGGTCCGGGAGCAGATCCGGATATCCATCTTTTATGATACCACATTGCGATTGTATGCGCATTCAGCCCCGCCTGGTCCCGCACGAAACGGCCGGCCGCTTCCGGCATAAAACCTTCCCGCCCCGGTCATCTTAAGCGTGATTGGCAGATTGTACAGGGGGGATCGGCATGTCCAGACGGTTCAAACCTTCCGCGCTTGTCGGTTCGATCGCGGCGATGCTGCTCGGCATATGGACGGGCCTCGCCCTGTCCGGTCCGGATGCGGAGCGATCCGTGCCGGCGGCGGTGCGGGGAGACAGGAATCCGGCGGATTCCGCCTGGTCGGCGGGCGATCGCGCTTACCATTTCGGCTTCAAGAAAAGCCGGAACGGCGAGCCCGCGTCGATCGACCAGGAGGGATTCGGTCCGCTGCTGGAACGTTACGGCGCGGTGTTCCGGGGCAGTCCGGAGGGACGGAATCTGTATCTGACCTTCGACAACGGCTACGAGAACGGGTATACGGCGAAAATCCTCGATGTGCTGAAGGAGAAGGGCGTGCCGGCCTGCTTTTTCGTCACGGGCCATTACGTGCGCACGGAGCCGGAACTTCTCAAGCGGATGGTTCGGGAAGGCCACTTGATCGGCAACCATTCGTGGTCGCATCCGGACTTCTCGAAGCTGTCGGACGAGAAGATCCGCGAGGAGCTGGACCGGGTGAAAAGGGAGGTCGCGGACATCACCGGACAAAAGGACATGCGCTACCTGCGCCCGCCGCGGGGCATTTTCAGCGAGCGGTCGCTGCGCGTCAGCCGTGATCTCGGCTACACGAACGTGTTCTGGTCGATCGCCTACAAGGACTGGGACACGTCCGCGCAGCGCGGAGCCCGCTACGCCTACGAAAACGTCGTCTCGCAGCTTCATCCGGGAGCCATCATCCTGCTGCACAGCGTGTCGAAGGACAACGCCGAGGCGCTGGGCGCGATCATCGACGAGGCGCGCCGGCAGGGGTATACGTTCCGCAGTCTCGATCATCTGATGTCGCCGTTGCCGGAGCTTCCGATGTGACCGCCGTCCGGCCCGCCGGGAACGCGTGCGGTGCGGGACCGGCGGGAAGGTGCGGACGGAATCGCCATGGCGGGATGGCGTTTGCGTGAAGGCCCCGGCGGGGGTGGTCGCGCGGACCCGCCCGGCCGGAAGATCCCTGCGGAACCTCCGTCTTGCCAGGAACGCTTCCCGACCGCATAATGGGGGTGGCGGCATGTACCGCAATCTTGGAGATGGAGGCGGGACGACACCATGAAATACCGTCCGCTTGGCGACACCGGCATGCATGTCAGCGAGATCAGTTTCGGGACATGGGCGATCGGCGGCTCCTGGGGCAAGACGGATGACGCCGAATCGCTGAACGCGCTGGCGCGCGCGATCGACGCGGGCGTCAATTTCTTCGATACGGCGGATGTCTACGGCGACGGCCACGCCGAAACCTTGCTCGGCAAGGCGGTGAAAGGGCGGGACGACATCTACATCGCCACGAAGTTCTGCCGGGCCGCGAACATTCACGATCCGGCGGTGTACACCTACGAATCGGTGCGCAGGTTCTGCGAGGCGAGCCTGAAGCGGCTCGGCCGCGACCGGATCGACCTGTACCAGGTCCATTGTCCGCCGACGGACATCATCCGCCGCGGCGACGTGTTCGAAGCGCTCGACCGGCTGCGCGAAGAAGGCCTGATCCGCGCGTACGGCGTCAGCGTCGAATCGGTCGAGGAAGGGCTGATCGCGCTGCAGTATCCGAACGTGAAGGCGCTGCAGGTGATCTTCAATATCTTCCGGCAGAAGCCGGCGGAGGAGCTGTTCCCGAAAGCGCACGCGCAGGGCGTCGGCATTCTCGCCCGGTTGCCGCTGGCGAGCGGGCTGCTCACGGGGAAATTCACCGAGCAGACGACGTTCGAACCCGACGACCACCGGAACTTCAACCGGAACGGCGAGGCGTTCAACGTCGGCGAGACGTTCGCCGGGCTGCCGTTCGAGACGGGCGTCCGGCTGAGCCGGGAGCTCGCCTGGATCGGTGAAGGGCGCGGCAGCATGGCGGTCGCCGCGATCCGGTGGATCCTCGATCATCCGCATGTCAGCTGCGCCATCCCCGGATTCAAGACCGTCGCCCAGGTGGAGGAGAATCTCAAGGCCGCGGACGTTCCGCCGTTCACGGAAGCCGAGCGGGCGCGGCTGCGCGCGTTCTACGAGCAGAAGGTGCGGGCGCATATCCGCGGGAAGTATTGATCGCCGGCGCCGACGGGTGCGCGCCGGACGGGGACCGGACCGGAAGGAAGCATCATGGACGCGGAGGTAGCGCCGTGAGCCGGCCGTCGGCCGGGATGGAGCGCGCCTCCCGGGGGACGGCGGGCTGCGGGTACATATGGAACCCATCCCCCTCGCGCGGAAGCGACGGGGACGGGCATCGCGCGCCGTGTTTCGCAGGCAGGCACCAAAAAACCGGCAGGCGCACGCGGTTCGGGTCCGCATGCGCCTGCCGGTTCACACGATCGGAGCGCACCTGCCGCCGCCGGGTCCGCGTCCGCCGCATGGGTGCGGCTTTCGCCGGCCGCATCCGCGGCGTCGGGATCCGCTGCGGCATCAGGATGGGACGGCATCGGGAGCCGTCGCGGCGCCGGCGTCCGGCGCGGCATCCGCTTCCGCGGCTTCGTTCGCGTCCGCCGCTTCATCCGCGCCGGCGGATGCATCCCCTGCACCGGCCGCGGAAGCGGCGTCAGGGGCGTGACCGATGCCGGCAGCGGACGCGGCATCGGGAGCGGAAGCGTCATCGGCGACGTATGCGTCATCGGCGACGGACGCGTCACGGTCAGCGGCGCCGGAAGCCCCGGCTCCGTCCGACGCATCCGGCGCGTCCGCATCCGGCGCTTCCGCTTCTTCCGGCTCCGGCACCACCGCGACCGGCCGGTCATCCGGCGAGCGCTCCGGCAGCTGGCGGACATAGCTGTCGGAGAGCTGCAGCAGCCGGAGCGCCCGCTCGAACGCGTCCTTCGTGACGACGGTCTCGTCGCCCGGGACGCCGGAGAGCGGATAAAGCGTGCCGTCTTCCCAGGATTCACCCGGGATGAAGAGCGACCGGCCGTTCACCACCGTGCCGGAGGGCAGATAGTACCGCTGCGGAATCAGGTTGTCCTGATCGATCAGCAGGTTCTGCCCGAAATGGACGTGTCCGTTCAGCGGGATGCCCATCAGGGCCGCGACCGTCGGCAGGACGTCGACCTGGCCGCCGAGCCGCCCGTCGAACCGCTCCGCAGGGAGCCTGCCTTCCGCCAGGATGAGGAGCGGCACGTTGATCATGTCGGCGTAGCCGTATTCATGCCCGATCAGCTCGGCCAGCAGTTGCTGTTCGCGCCGGTTGAGCGAGTAGATCGGCAGGCCGACGTGGTCGCCGTAGATGACGACGAGGCTGTTCTGCCAGATGCCGCGCGCCTTCAGGTCCTCGACGAAGCGGCCGAGCGCCGCGTCCGCGTAGTGCTGCGCCTCCAGGTAGTCGCCGACGAACGTGCCGTCATACCGGGCGGACAGCCGGAGGTCGATCTTTTCCTTCGGCAGCGTGAACGGATGATGCGCCGTCATCGAGATGACCTGGGCGTAGAATTTGTTGCCTTCGGCCGCCACGCGCGCGAGCTCTTCGGCGGTTTTGCGGTACAGCACGTCGTCGGAGGCGCCGAAGAACACCGAGTCCTCCGTGCCGAAGAACCGGTCGTCGTAATAGCGGTCCCAGCCGAGCGCGGCGTACAGCTCGGTGCGGTTCCAGAATTCCGCGGTGTTCGTGTGGAACGTCATCGTCTCGTAGCCGCGCGCGCCGAGGAGCCGCGGCAGGCTCGGCAGCTCGCGGTCCACGTAGCGCATCGTGGCCGCGCCCTGCGGCGGAATGTAGAACGACGTGTTGACGACGAACTCCGCGTCCGACGTGTTGCCCTGACCGACCATGTGGTAGAAATCCGGGAAATAGAGCCCCTCCCGCGCGAGCGCGTTCAGGTTCGGCGTCACTTCCTGCCCCTCGACTTCCAGGCCGATCAGGAAATTCTGCAACGATTCCATCTGGATCAGGATCAGGTTCCGGCCCGCGGCCCATCCCTGGTACGGGGACGGGAACACGCGCCGGACGCCCTTCAGCTCGTCGATCGCATCCTGGGTGATCTCGGATTTGTCGATCAGCTCGTATTCATCGTTCGCGATCAGGGCGTACGCCTCATAGTTGAGGATGCCCATCTCGGCCGCCTGGACGACCTCGTTCATGCTCGTCCGGTGGGGCCAGATGTTCATGATGCAGCCGATGACCGACAGCGCGAAGATGAGCGTCATGATGCCGCGGCGCTCGTTCGGCCGGTTGCAGATGCGCAGCAGCCGGTAGACGGGCCCGTGCTTCTTCCGCCGGCCGTCGATCAGCAGGTAGATGAACACGACGATGTCGCTGAAGATGAACAGGAACTGCGGATGGATCAGCGAGAAGACGCTGTTCTTCACCGCCGTCACCTGGTTGACCTGCTCCAGCGCGCGCCAGGTGGCGATGACGCCGTAGTATTTGTAGTAAATGATGACCGAGAAGAAGATGGCGGTCAGCGCCAGATTCACGATCAGGTAGGCGGTCATTTTGCGCTTGGACGAGAACCACTCGATCAGGCAGAAGATCGCCCAGATGAACGGAATTTCCGAGACGAGCGGCGCCCAGAACGGCATGTCGTCGAAGATCGCAAGCCATGCCACGTAGCTCTTGAACACCATGATGATCGAGAAAAAGATAAACGGCCGCGAACCGAACATCCGGTAGACTCTGCCCGGCAGAGCCGACCTCATGGGACTTCCCCCTCGCCAAGACAACAAGCCGGTTACGATCGTGCGCGGCCGGCTTGCTGTTTTTTCTGTATAATAGACGTATCATTCCTTGTCAGGGTTGGCTCATTTCATTATGCATCGGAGGCAAGCCGCTGTCAAAGGCGATTCGCGGATGTGACGGGGTGAGAATGACCAAATTTCCATCGAATTGGCATTTGCCCGTGCCGCCTTTGCCAATTTGTATCCGGGAGTGGTGGAGAATTGGATTTGTTCAACCTTTGGTGGGGCGTCCTGTTCGGGATCGTCCAGTTCGCGCTGTTCCTTGCATGCTACCGGCTGTTCGGGCGAGTCGGCCTGTTCGCCTGGGTCGGCGTCGCGACGGTGCTCGCCAATCTGCAGGTCGTCAAGACGATTGAAATGCTCGGCCTCGTCATGACGCTCGGCAACATCACCTACGCCTCGATCTACATGGCGACCGACCTGCTGAACGAGCGGCACGGCCGGGAGGAGGCGAAGCGCGCGGTCTGGTTCGGCTTCTTCTTCCTCTTCGCGTCCACGCTGGTCATGCAGCTTGCGCTCGTGTTCCGGCCGGACGCGTCCAGCCTGGAGATGCAGACGGCGATGGAGACGGTGTTCGGTCTGGCGCCGCGGGTGGCGGCGGGGAGCCTCGCCGCCTATCTGGTCAGCCAGGTGCTCGACGTGCATCTGTTCAGCCGGCTCAGGCGGCGGTACGCGGCGCACGGGCAGTTCTGGATCCGGATCCTCGGCAGCACGCTGGTCAGCCAGTTCGTCGATACGCTGGTGTTCTGCACGATCGCATTTGCGGGCGTGTTCGAGGCGGCGATCTGGGTGGACATCCTCGTGACGACGTATCTGATCAAGTTCGTCGTCTCGGGAGCCGGCACGCCGGTGCTCTACATCGCGCGGAGCTTCAGGGACACGGAGGGGCTGTGGCACCGGCTCGGACGGAAGGACGGATAGCCCGGATGCGACGGGAGCCCGTCTCTTCCGGGGGTACGGGACGGGCATCCGGGATGTTCCTTCGGCCGCATGGCGATCCTGTCCCCTTCGATCGGCGGCATCCGTCCGGTTGATCGAAGGGGATATGCTTCAGTTGAGCGAAGGGGATAGGATGCAAAAGAGCCGTGGACAACCGCCTTGCCGGGTGAAGGGGCCCCATCCGGCAATTTTTGGCCGGGGCATCGCTCCCGTTGACAGGCGGACCATTTTCGGGTTATGATCCGGGTGAGAATTGGTCCACCAAATCGACCAATTTTGATGGAAAGGGTGGAAGAAAGAACCGATGGCGATCAGGAAAATCAAATATCAGCGGGTTTACGAAAACGTGATCGAACAGATCAAAGAGATGATCATCGAAGGGAACCTGAAGCCGGGGGATCTGCTGCCGACCGAGCGGGAGCTGGCGCAGGCGTTCGGCATCAGCCGGGGCACCCTGCGCGAAGCGTTCCGCATCCTGGAACGGGAGAATCTGATCGAGACGAAGCCGGGCGGCGGCCGTTACCTGTCCCGCTCGATCGAATCGATCGAGGACCAGAACCGGATTCTGGACAACATCGAACGCGCGACGATCATCGAGCTGCTCGAGGCGCGCGAAATTTTCGAGACCGGCATCGTCCAGCTGGCCTGCGAGCGGGCGACGGAGGAGGACATCGCGGAGATCGTCGCCGCCTTCGAGCGCTGGGGCGCCGAGGACGAGGAGGACCACACGCGCCCGGACCAGGCGTTCCATCTCTCGATCGCGAAGGCTTCGCACAACGTCGTGCTCATCAACATCATGGAACTGCACATGGATTTGCTCCGGCGGACGCTGAGCAAGACGCTGCAGAACGCCGGCCGCCGCGAGGAGGTCTACCGGGAACACCAGCAGATCGTCGAGGCGATCAAGCGCCGGGACGCCGAGCAGGCGAAGGCCGCGCTGCTGCACCATCTGCAGAAGGTCAAGGAAAACATTCTGGTGAAGCAGACGTTCTGATGCTTTTCCTTGAAATTGGATCACCCAGCAACCAAGTGATCCGCATGATCGGAGCGATCGTTGATTCGGGCAGCCGGGCGATCAGGGGCGGTCCGGATGACCGGAGCGGCAACCGGATCACCCGGCAGTCCAATGGCACATGGACCGCAAAATTGGACCACCCAGCAATCCAATCATACCGGCGGCCGGCCGCGGCATCATCCGCCGAAGCGGCGGGATGATCCGCCGGCATCGCCGGCATCACGGGAAAACGAGGGAAGCAAGATGGGCCAGGAAATCCGCATTCTGTCGCCCTGCGGGATGCTCGGGTACGGATTCCCGGAGGAATCGTTCCGCAGGGGCATGGAGCATCAGGTGCACGCCGTCGTCGTCGACGCGGGGTCGACCGACGGAGGACCGCACAAGCTGGGAGCCGGCGTCCCGATCGTCAGCCGCCGCGCGTACAAGAAGGATCTGGAGATCATCCTCGGTGCGTGCCTGCCGCGGAACGTGCCGGTCATCATCGGCTCCGCCGGGGGATCGGGTGCGCGGCCGCACGTCGAATGGACGCTCGAGATCATCGGGGAGATTCTGCGGGAGCTCGGGACGACCGCGAAGATCGCCGTGATCCGGGCGGACTTTACGCAGGAGCAGGTGCTGGACGCGCTCCGGCAGGGCAAAATCGTCCCGCTCTCGCCCAACATTCCGCCGCTGACGGAGCAGGCGGTCCGCGAGACCGCCAGCATCGTGGGCCAGATGGGGCACGAGCCCGTGGTCAAGGCGCTGGAGGCGGGCAGCGACATCATCGTCTGCGGCCGATCCTACGATCCGTCACCGTTCGCCGCGGTGGGCCTGCTGCACGGCAAGGATCCGGGGCTCAGCTATCACCTCGGCAAGATTCTGGAATGCGGCGCGCTCTGCGCGGAGCCGGCGACGACGAAGGACTGCATCCTCGGCACGATCGCGGACGACCACTTCACGGTGCGGGCGCTCAGCGACTGCCGCGCCTGCACGCCGATCAGCGTGGCGGCCCACACGTTCTACGAGAAGGATCATCCGTATCTGCTGCAGGGCCCGGGGTTTGTCCTCGATCTCGAGCGCTGCGAGTTCACGGAACCCGAACCGGGGATCGTGCGCGTGAGCGGCAGCCGCTATCTGCCGCAGGACAAGACGTACGTCAAGCTCGAGGGTGCCCGGCTCACCGCGTGACGCCCTGCAGGCGGGAACGATCATCATCGCGATTGTGCCTCTGCTGCTGCTCTATCCCATGATTTTGAAATATTACGCGAACCAA
>k87-1464843_pt1 | contig 18402 bp, 21 predicted proteins | sample MGYA00084031_6733416 | MGnify analysis MGYA00084031
ATTTTCTGAGAAGTATAACTACCAAGACAGCATTTTCAAATACACCCAGAGCATTCGGAAAGCAAATAACTTAGAGCAGGTTATTTCTGAGCTTAAACAGGTGATTGTTGATGTATTGCTTGTAAGTAAGGCATTTGTCATTGAGGTGGATAAAGATAAGAAGATTCGACAAGTTGATTTACATGCGAAGGAATGCGATTATTCACCTTATATAACACAAATTCAAGCTGTCTCAACAGAGATTGGGAAAATTATTGAGGTTGATAAGGGATTTGTCATTAATATCGGTGAGACAGAGAGTAAAAGCTATGTTTTGCTTTGTTTATCCATATTAAATACGCCAATTTTAACGCGGGATGAAATATCCTGGCTAAAGACTTTAGCTTTTTATACGAATGTTTCGTTAGAAAACTTTTTGAAAATAGATGAATTGATGCAGCATTTACAAGAGGTTAAAACAGAGGGAGATAATCCTGGCTGGCTTACAAAGCTATTGTTTTCAATCGAAGAGAAGCAGCGGTCAAATTTAGCTAAGGATTTGCATGATTCTGTGTTACAGGATTTAGTTTCCCTGAAGAGACAGTGTGAATTAGCGTTAGCAGGTGTTGACAATGAATCAGTTCAGTTGAAAAAGCAATTGCGAGATATGAATTACAATATGACAAAAATCATTAAGACAACTCGTGAAACTTGCCAAGAGTTACGGCCGCAGCTTTTATATGATTTAGGCTTAGTAAAGGCATTAAATAAGCTTGTTATGCAGTATCAGGAAATCGTTCCGTTTGATATTCGGTTAAATACTGGCAATTTTACAATGAATCTTGATATTGATACACAGTTGAATTTATATCGGATTGTTCAGGAGCTTTTAACAAATGCACAAAAGCATTCGAAGGCTGCAAGTGTTCTCATCATCCTTGTTTGTATAAAAGATAAGATTGTCCTTCATTACGAGGATGATGGAGTAGGATTTCAATACGAAAGTCTTGAGGATAAAACAGAGAGCATGGGCTTATCGGGTATTTCGGAAAGAGTAAAGGCATTAAAAGGGACAATCACGATAAATTCTGCAATTGGTGAAGGTGTAAAGGTAGATATCGAGATTTAAATAAGACTTGGCAATTGCCAAGTCTTTTTATCACAATATGTATTAAGGAGAGTAAAAAGTGAAAGCAATGATTCATATTTTAGTTGTAGATGACCATCCTGCAGTTAGGGAAGGAACGAAAGCAATTCTTGAAACTGAGCCTGATATTCAGGTAGATTGCTTAGATTTAGAGTATACCATTGAGGCATTTGAACAATACGATTTCTCTCCATACCATGTAATTTTATTAGATTTGAATCTTGGGGATATAAACGGAATGGAGCTCTCAAAGTCAATCCTCAAGAAGCATCCGACATGCAAAATTATTTTATTTACTGGATATGATGTAGAGGATTATTTTGAAGAGGCTGTACGACTTGGGATTCATGGGGCGATTAGCAAAACAGAGTCCAAGGAAATGCTTCTTTCTACTATCCATCATGTGATAAAGGGAGAAATTATTGTACCATATACATATTTAAAAAATCTTCTTAGTCAAAAACAAACGAAGCCGATTCATTCATCGGTTGAGCAGGTTTTTACAGAACGGGAAAAATCCATTTTACAAGAGGTTGAAAAAGGACTGACGAACCAAGAAATTGCGGATCAACTCCATTTAAGTAAAAGAACCATTGAGTATAATTTAACCTCCATTTTTAATAAACTAAATGTGAGCAGCCGTACAGAGGCTGTACTGATTGCAAAGGCAGAAGGGGTTATTGATTAGAAACGAAATGAATGTTTCCATGATAATAGATCGAGACTTTTGCTAATAGTTGAGGAAATTACCGACACTAAAACTATTTCGTATAAAGCTACAAAGGATACAAAAATAGCCTAATGAATAGAGGGGATATTATGGATTACAATGTGAAAAACACATTGATGGAAGCGTTAGGAATTACTATTTTATCTGTTTCAGATGATGGAGTTGTGGCAACAATGCCTGTTGATCATCGAACACACCAGCCTTTCGGATTATTGCATGGCGGAGCATCTGTTGCATTAGCGGAGACAGCAGCAAGTGTCGGTGCATTTCATTTTATCGATCATGATACCCAAGCCTGTGTAGGGCTGGAAATTAACGCAAATCATATCCGTGGCAAAAGGGACGGGATTGTTACCGCTCATGCAAAACCATTACATATAGGAAAAACAACGATGGTATGGGAAGTAAAAATTGTTGATGAAGAAGCTGAGCTTATATGTGTATCAAGATGTACGATGGCCATTTTACAGAAGAAACCGAAACTAAACTAGTCTACTCATAGCTGTAGGCTAGTTTTTTTATGATTCGCATTTCCCTGTTTAACATAAAGGTGCTGTTAATCTTGGATGTAAATTACCGCTTGCATTCCAGCAGCCACCACGGCATTAGTATCTTCCTGTAAGGTCTCCTTTTGAAAAATTTCTACCACAGGAATTTCATGCACTATTTCCATATAACAAAGTGCTAAAAAATCAATGAGCTTTAACACATAATCTAACAAAAAAGATGAGCTATACAGCTCATCTCATCAATTTCTTCTTACTCCGTGCCTTCTTTAAATCGTCCTGTACACTTCCCTTCCATAAAGGGACACCAATATTATAAGCTGCACGGCTTATTAAATGACCGGCAACAGGAGCGGTAATAAAGACAAAGACAATTCCTAGCAATACACGTGAATTCACCTGATGCTCAGTAAGCAGATAATAAAGGAATAGACCAAATAGAATGAAAATGACACCAAGTGTTGCACTTTTAGATGCGGCATGATTACGGGTATAAACATCTGGTAGACGTACAACACCTATCGCTGCGACTAAACTTAGTATTGAACCTAGAAGAATGAAAAAACCAATGATGAAATTACTGATTTCGGTCATTTTCAATGATCTCTCCCTTCTCTAAGTATTTAGAAAATGCAACTGTTCCGATAAACGCTAATATTCCTATTAACAGAATGACCTCAACAAAGGCAGAGGTTTTTAAAGAAATTGAAATAATTGCCGTGATCGCAATTAAATTAATCCCAATTGCATCAAGGGCAATGACTCTATCAGGTGTTGTAGGTCCTTTAATAAGGCGATAGATATATAAGGAGGTAGAGATTGCTACAATTAGTAATGATAGATGGATGACAAATTCAAACATTATCGGCTTACCTCCTTAATTGCTTTTTCAAATGTATTTTTAATATCAAGTTTTGCTTGTTCAACATCATCGATATCCATTGCGTGAATATATAACGTTTTATTGTCATCTGATACTTCAAGCACAAGCGTTCCAGGAGTCAGGGTAATTAGATTAGAGAGAATCGTAATTTCCCAATCCTTTTCAAGCTCAGTTTCTAAAGCAAATATCCCAGGTGTCATTTTAAGCTTCGGTGATAAAATCACTTTAAATACCGAAAGATTTGATTTTATTAGCTCGATTAAGAAAATCATGAGCAATCTAATGACCGCAATGACATTGTAAACGTAAAAGCGGCGGTGAAAAAATCTTCTAAGAAAAAAGATGACGACTAGGCCGAAAAAATATCCTTTAAAAAACGCGAGCGGTGAATAATCATTTGAAAGAAACATCCAAGTAAAGGCTAGAAACACATTTAATAATAATTGAAAGGCCATATGCACTACTCCTTCAATACGGCTTGTATATAAATTGATGGGTCAAGCAGAGTTTCAGACGCTTGTGTTATATATGGTGATACCCATTGGGTACCGACACCATATCCGATCGATAGTATTAATAAAATGGCGATCGGAAATACCATTCCTTTTATCGTCTGAACCTTTGGTGCAAAATTCTTTGCCGGCTCACCCCAAAATCCGTTAATAAAGATTTTCATCACCGAATAGAGAACGAATAAACTCGACAATAAGACAACAAGTGAAAAGGTATACTCTCCTGCTTCAAAGCCACCTTGAACGATTTTTAGCTTCCCGATAAATCCGCTAAACGGTGGAATGCCTGCAAGAGAAAGTGCAGCAATAAACAGCATCCAACCTAAAAGAGGATGACTTGCGATTAAACCGCTAAATTTCTTTAGATTGCTTGTTCCTGTTACTGCGATAATAGCACCAACTAAATAAAATAGCGCTCCTTTAATTATCATATCATGGACTAGGTAATAAATAGAGCCTTCAATCGCTGCTTGATTGTTTACGGCGACACCAAATAAAATGACACCGACAGCAGTTATAATATTGTAGATAATGATTTTTTTAATATCTGAATATGCGAGCGAACCGATAACCCCGAAAATAATGGTTAAAGCAGCTAGCCAAAGCAATATTTGATGTGTAAATGCTTGATCGTGAATAAAAATAAGTGTGTAAACTCTTGTTAGTGAATAAACACCTACCTTTGTTAATAAAGCACCAAACAATGCCGTGATAACTGTAGGTGGAGCATTGTACGATCCTGGTAGCCAAAAGTATAAAGGGAAAATCGCACCTTTAAGTCCAAAAACGATTAAAAACATTATCGAAATAACAGTGATTAACCCAGATTGACCTAATTCCGTAATTCGAACGCTTAAGTCAGCCATATTTAACGTTCCTGTTACTGCGTAAAGGTAAGCAACAGAGATTACAAATAAAGCGGATGAAATAACATTTACTAAGATGTATTTCATCGATTCTCTCAGCTGTGCCTTTGTACTTCCTAACACGATTAGCATGTACGAGGACATAAGCATGACCTCAAAGAAAACGAATAGATTAAATAGATCCCCTGTTAAAAAAGCTCCGGTTACACCGAGTAGTAAAAATTGAACACCTGAATAAAAGTAAAATTTTTCTCTTTCTCTGGTGATAGTTGAAAAGGCAAACAACAAGGTTGTAAAACCGATGATACTTGTCGTTAATACTAATAAACTAGAGTACATATCAGCGACAAGTACGATGCCATAGGGCGCTTTCCAGCTACCGATTTCCAACGTTTGAATTCCGTTTTCATGAACGGTTTGGACAACGATGCAGGCAATGATAATTCCGATAAACGATGATATGGCACTAAGCCATCTTTGCCATTTGATATTCTTCCCTAAGAAGATGAGTAAGATCCCTGTTAACAGCGGTAAAACAATAGGTAAGATAATTAAATTATTCATATTGGTCATTTCCCCTTAATTGGTCCATATCATCTGTACCAAGTTCTTGATAGGAGCGATATGCGAGGACGAGGAAAAATGATGTGACCCCAAAGCTTATCACGATCGCCGTTAAAATTAATGCTTGTGGAAGGGGATCGACATAACTTTTTGCATGTTCACCTAGAAGAGGTGCTGCTCCTTTTTTTAACCCGCCCATTGTTAAAATAAGTAGATGTGCACCATGACTTAAAAGACCAGTGCCGATAATAATCCGTAGAATACTTTTAGATAGCATAAGATAGGTTGCTGCTGTAAATAAAATACCAGCAACGATACACATTAAAATTTCCATTATTCCGTCTCCCCTATCGTTTGAATAATCGTCATTGTTACACCGATAACAACGAGATATACACCAAGGTCAAAAAGGACAGCGGTAGCTAATGCTGTTTCTCCTAACAACGGTAGCTCAACATATCCGAATGTATGGGTTAAAAACGGAACATTATAGAATAGGGAGCCAATACCTGTTAATAAAGCGATAATCAGACCTAATGCAGCCATTTTTATATAGTCGAAAGGCAAAATACTTACGACTGTTTTAATATCGTACGCAAGCAGCAACAGGACGATGGCACCTGATGTCATAAGTCCGCCGATAAACCCGCCACCTGGAGTATAATGACCGGAAAAGAAGAGATGCCAGGAATAAATGATGATAAGAAACACGATCACCTTCGTTGCAGTTTGAAAGATAAGATCGTTTGTTTTTAAGTTCGTTTTTTTCACTCTTCTCCCTCCTTTTTCGCCTGTAGACGGATCATGCCATAAATTCCTAATGCAGCAATACAAAGAACAGTGATTTCAAACAATGTATCAAAGCCTCTAAAGTCTACGAGAATGACATTGACCATATTTTTACCGCCCGCAAGCTCATAGCTATTTTCAATAAAGTAGCTAGAAATTGTTTCCGAAACCCGCTGGCTGTTCGCGGCTAACCCAATTAAGGTAACAATTGCCCCTACGCCTAAGGAAATGATGAGATTTGTTAACTTAAATGGCAGTTTTTTCTCACGCTTTTTTAACTCTGGTAAATAGTAGAAGCAGAGCAGGAATAAAGCGACAGAAACCGTTTCTACACATAACTGAGTCAAAGCTAAATCTGGTGCTCTAAATAGCACGAAAAACAATGAGAGAGAGTAGCCAACAGACCCAAGTGCAATAATGGATGTTAGGCGTGATTTCGCAAACAGCACGGTAATTGTACCAATGACCATTACGGCGGCAAGCACTGCTTCGTAAATCCCAACAGGAGCAGTATTGCGTAAATTAAAGGAAAAGCCATTTTTTACAACTAGTGATGTGCCAACAATAACAATCATAAAAATAAAGATGTATGCAAGATAATCACGGATAAAACCTGTCATGTAAAAACGTGTAAACGTAGATGATGATTTATCTAAACCTCTTATTGCTGCATCATAGCCTTTATTTAACGTTAATTTCTTTGGAGTAAACCGATAAATTCCACTCCATTTTGATAACATAAGAAAGGCGAGTAACCCAATGAGGACAACACCAATTGTCATCCAAAGCTCGGCATTAAAACCATGCCATGGCTGAATATGAACATGGAACTTTTCATCCGCACCAAGCATTCCAGGGATGATCGAAGCAATCGCTGGCTCAATAATCGTATATTCAAGCAAGCTTGGAAAGAAGAAGAAAATAATCACAAGTGAAGCAAGAATAATTGGCGAAATTAACATTCCGATAGGTGCTTCATGTGGTTTTGTTTTAAGCTTCTCAGGCTGGAATTTTCCTGTAAACGTCTTGAACACAATAATCATACTGTAAATGAAGGTGAATATACTCGCAATCCACGCAATAATTGGAAACAATAGCCCGAGTGTTTCTAAATTTAAAATATTTAGCTCAGTTATTCGAACCATACTTGTAAAGAACATTTCTTTACTTAGAAATCCGTTAAATGGTGGCAATCCTGCCATCGAAAATGCACCGATAATCGAAATCGTAAATGAGATCGGCATGAAGCTCATCAAGCCACCTAATTTCCGAATATCACGTGTTCCTGTTTCATGATCGATAATACCGACAACCATAAACAGGCTTCCTTTAAATGTGGCATGGTTAATTAAGTGAAAAATTGCCGCAACGATAGCAACAGAATAATAGGTGTCAGATACTGAATCAAGCACTAATGCTGCAGAACCAACACCTAGCATTGACATGATCATTCCTAATTGACTCACAGTTGAGAAGGCAAGGATTCCCTTTAAATCAGTCTGCTTCACTGCATTAAATGAACCCCAAATCATCGTGAATAACCCAAATGCTGACACGATCCAAAACCATTCTGCTGTTCCTGCAAAAACAGGGCTAAAGCGTGCAACTAGATAAATCCCGGCCTTTACCATTGTCGCTGAATGAAGATAGGCGCTAACAGGAGTCGGCGCTTCCATGGCATCTGGCAACCAAATATAAAACGGAAACTGAGCTGACTTCGTAAACGCACCGAATAAAATAAGAATTAACGCTGGTACAAATAATTTATCATCCATAATTGCTGGAACTTGACTAATCATTTCGCGAATACTAAATGTATTTGTCATAAGATAAAGCAGGATAAATCCACCAAGCATCAATAGTCCGCCGAATATCGTAATCATCATCGACTTTTGCGCACCATACCGAGATTTTTCCCGTGTATACCAAAAGCCAATTAACAAAAAGGAAGAAAGGGAGGTAAATTCCCAAAACGTATATAAAACAATGACGTTATCTGAAAGGACAACCCCGAGCATAGCTCCCATAAACATCAACAAGTAAACATAAAAATGATGAAGCTGCTCTTTTTCCTTTGCTAAATAAAAAATGGAATAAAGGACAACAAGTGATCCAATACCAGTTATTAATAAAGCGAATAGTAAGCCCAATCCATCAATGTATGCTGTAAAATTAATCCCGAGTGATGGAATCCATTCGGCCGTTTGGATAATTGTATTACCATCCATCATCTCGTCGATAAATTGAACAAAATAGCTAAATAATACAATCGGTAAAATTAAGACGAACCATCCTGTATGTATTTTTCGGAAATATTTATAGAGAAATGGAACGAGTATTGCAAAAAGAAAAGGGGCTATGATAGCCAAATGTAGTAATGTCATAAAATGCAAACCTCCTTATAAAATCATCTCTATTCTTTATTTATGAGAGGTCTTTCAACCTAAAGAAATAATAGATTCTTTTTTATTATTTGAAATAATCAAATTAACAGCTAAATGAGTCAGTTTACTAAACGATCCTATTTGTGTATTATGCACGAGTTTCATTATGACTATGAAATAATACATACTTATTCGCAATTTCGAGTTCATATGAACATAAAAATGATAACAAATTTTTCTTAGCTTGTATATTCTAAAAATTTCGTGAGCATGATAAACATGAGGTGGTTCCATGCCGAAACGAAAAATTTTAGTTGCCGGTTGTTTGTTTTCAAGTATGTTTTGCAGTGCTTGGTACGTTGATGCAAAGCTGAATAGAGATTATGTTGATCCCGAAGAATTACAAGGACCAGCTGCTCAGCTTTTAAATAATGAAACTACTATTCCTACTGAAATGGTAGTTGAGGAAGTAAAGGCAATAGAAAAATTTAAACCACGTGAATATGTTCGTGTAATTGCTCGTTAACAGGATGGAAGGTCCATCCTGTTTTATTTTTTGATAACCTGATAAAAGCAATTGCATTTCGTAATTAGATAATAGTTTGAAAAAATACCGTTAAAGCACAAGAAAGAGTGCAACGGGATTATCTTGCTGTAAAAAAACGTAAACTTCCCTTCCATACCTTGTCAAAATGAACGTTATAATTCATAATAATGTTACAATTTAATTTGATAAAGGAACTTATTATATGAAAATGAAAAACACTTATTTTACAAGCTATTTTCCACTTATTACGATTTTGTTATTTAGCACATCTTTATCAATTGCAACGGTTATGATCGTAATCGATTATTTACAGGTTTTGGGGATTTACGAGGGGATGCTAGAATTTTTCTCGAATAACGGGATTAAGCTGGCGTTGTTTATCATATTTGCATTGCTTTATTTCATGGTTTTTTCTGCATTAAAGTTAATTGCTGATACGGTAACAGAGCTGTCATTATTATTTTTTTCTAAGGATATTGTAGGTGAGAACTTAACGAAAATTAGAGGTGGCTCTTCGTTTTATCTTGTAGCTGGTGCGCTTTCGTTAGCTGCGGTTCAATTTCCAATTGCGATTATTGGAATATTTTTGCTTGCAACGCTTTGCTATTTTATTTTTATCGTTTATAAAATTAGTAGCTCATTGACATCTGCTTCTTTAATTGGTTTAGTTTTATTTCATGTTTTATTTTGGTTTTCATTTATACTAGGTACTTTATATATATGCTTTCGCCTATATAATAGCATCATGGCAAGCTTACCTATTTAATTGTGAGCAATGCAAGAAGGTAAAAAAGCTGATTCCATCAAAGGAACCAGCTTTTTTATTTGTAGTTAAGTTGTTTTAAGACAAAAACCTTCTTCGTACCTTTGCGGTTGGAAGCATACATTGGTCTGCTTTACCGAACCATTTGTAACGGTTTTTAGCAATGTAATGATAAATTGCATCTCTAATTGGCCTTGGAATGATAATAAATAGATAAAGCAGCCTCCAGCCACCTCCAAAAAGTAAGCACAATTGAAGGGCGGCTTGAGACTTTTGATAAACCTTACCATTATGAATGAAAATAAAGCTGTCAAATTCGTCTGTTGGGAGCTCATATTGTAATAATAATTTTTGTCCAATTGGTGATTGGAGAGCAGCGAATACTGTTTGCTCCTTTTTATCATGGCGAATTATGAATTGCACAGCCTGATTACAGAAATGACAAACTCCATCAAATAAAATGATCGGTTGTTTTTCTTTATCCATCGTAAGCCTTCTTTCTATTTCATTGTATCTCTCCATATAAGCATTTGGGGTCCTTGATGATATAGATGACTAACATCACTATTAGAATCTTCCCCAACCCATACTCCTGCAGTATACTGGTCCTTTAACCCGACAAACCATATATCAGCGTAATCATTTGTCGTTCCTGTTTTTCCCCCAACATAATCACCGGATACTCTCGCTTTTTGCCCTGTACCACTTTTAACAACTGATGATAGCAATGAGCGCATTTCATCGTTTGTTGACTCCTTCCAAACTTGAACAGGCTGCTCCTTCCATTCATAAAGCGTTTTTCCTGATAAATCGGTCACCTTTGTTATCGCGTGATTTTCGTAATAAGCTCCGTTGTTACCAAAGGTTGAATAGGCATTTGTTATTTCTAAAGGAGATATACCTACATCAAATCCTCCGATTGCTGTTGATAGATGTGTATAATCATCTTTAGTTATCGAATTGAATCCGAAAGGCTTTAAATAGGAAAAGCCCTTTTCAATACCGATCGTGTCCAAAAGTCTTACTGCTGCAGCATTATATGAATGTTTTAATGCTGTATCAATTGAGACTGTTCCATAATCCCGTTTACTATAATTTTCAGGACAATAATTACCTTTACAAAATTCGCTCGCATCGATTTTCGATTTTGCTGTTGCACCTGTTAGATCAATATATGGAGCATAGTCTAATAATGGCTTTATTGCGGAGCCTGGCTGTCGATATGCCTGGTAAGCACGATTAAAGGAAAACTTTTCGTAATCCTTTCCGCCATATAAAGCAACAATGTGATGTGATTCGTGATTAACAACTGCCGCAGCACTTTGGACATTTTGAGCAGGAAGATGTGTGGCAACGGCTTGCTCTAATTTTGCTTGAATTGATGTATCCAAGCCTGTATAAATAATAACGCCCTTGCTTAATACATCATTTACACGCTCTGTTAATTCGGTTTGGATCTTTTCTTTTTCCTTTTCTTGCTTGGCATTTGCCAATCTGTCCGCAAAGCCTTCTGTTTCAGAAATTAATTGCTTTAATTCCTGATGGACATACGTAACATAGTGTGGATTTGTATCCACAGGCTTTTTAATTGATAAGGTGATTTTATACGCTTTTGCCTCATCAAGCTCCTGCTTTGTTATAGTGCCGTTTTCATACAGCATTGCTAGCAATCGTTCCTGGCGTTGCTTAGTATTACTAAATTTTTTGATTGGGTCATATAACGATGGATTGTTCGGGATAGCGCTTATAAATGCTAGCTCAGCAAGGTTTAACTCCTGTAATTGCTTGCTAAAATAATAGGTTGCAGCTGTTCCAATCCCATATGCGCCATGACCGAAGTAAATCGCATTTAAATATCCCTCGAATATTTGCTCCTTCGTAAAGGTTCTTTCAAGCTGATAGGAATAAAGTAATTCACTTAGCTTTCTGTTATAGGTTCTGTCATGATTTAAATAGACGTTACGTGCTAGCTGCTGGGTAATTGTACTGCCGCCTTGTTCAACAGATTGCGATTGTGCGTTAATAAACACAGCTCGTAACATCCCGGCTGGATCAAAGCCAAGATGCTCAAAAAAACGCTGATCCTCTGATGTAATAAAAATGGTTTTAACAATATCAGGGACATCATTATAAGCAATATAATTGCGATTTTGTTGATTTGAAATCACTTCTGAAATTAATTGACCCTCACTATCGAAAATAAAGCTATTTTGTGATAACTCAACATTACTTAAAGGGAGTTTTTCATCTAAAACGGTTCCTAATCCTTTTACGGCCTTTGATTCCTTTCCAGCAACAAAGCCACATAATAAGAAAATCGGAATCATAACGATGATACAAACCCATCCAACTATTCTCCTCAAATTACATTCACACTCTTTCTCACGTAATGTTTCTTTTCTATATTGTAACCGATCTTGCCCTACTAGGGAGAAATATTATTTTGCTGATTTTGCTAATTTATCCCTTTTTCTAGTTAATAGTAGCTTCAAAATGAAACTGAAACAACCGTCCATAAAAGTAAAAAATAGACAAGGGATAATTCATTATTTTTCGAAAATTTGAAGTTAATCAGAAGCGTCGATGATATAATAATAAAAAATGGAAAGTTGAAGAAAGAGGGGTGAAATAGGTTGGAGGGACAAGAACCATTATTATTATTTATTGATTTTGAGTTTACGATGCCTGAGGGGAAATCTGATCCTGTTGGATTTTATCCTGAAATAATTGAAGTAGGGGTCGTAGCTGTTCGTAATCAAAAAATTGAAGACCAATTTTCCTCTTACGTAAAACCAAATCGTTTTCCGCTATTGAGTGAAAGGTGTAAAACCTTTCTCCAAATTTCCCAAGCTAAAATTGATTCTGGTATAACCTTTCAAGAATTATTAACCGTATTAAAAAAATATACGAACGATACCCCTGCTACGATTATTACATGGGGGAATATGGATATGAAAGTACTCCGACACAACTGCAAAATGAATGGTGAGGAATTCCCTTTTTCAGGTGAATGTAGAGACCTTTCGATGGAATATAAAAAATTTTTCGGAGACCGTAATCAAACAGGCCTTTGGAAGGCTGTTGAGGATTATGGGAAAAAGGCGACAGGTAAACATCATCGCGCATTAGATGATGCTCTAACAACCTATCATTTATTCAAGCTCGTTGAAGAGGATAAGCGTTATTTGCAAAAACCAGAACCGCCAACAATCGGAGACAGAATTGATTTAACGAAGGTTTTAGGTAAATATGCAACATAAAGGAGAGGAATCTCGTTTATAAATTAATGTTATTTTGGCTTACTCAATAACATTATTTGTATATGAAGATTGTAAGAGTTAAAACAAATATTGTTATTGAGTAGATATAAGCCTCATTTATTCTGGAAATAATCTGCTTCTAAACGAGAAAGATTGCTTAAAGACTGCTCTGCCCAAGGAGTGTTCAATTGCATAAGCTCTTCTCTTAATTCGGTTAATGCGTTTTTTAGTGATTCCTGATAGTCAGGGATATCCCCATCGAAAGGCTTAACCATTTTCTTTGGAATATTTGTTTGTTCATTAAAAGCTAGGGCACGACGTTCATGAAAGAACTGAACATCAGCATCTTTTGGATGATGTAGGTCACCTTGCTGTGGATGCTTTAGAACAGCTTTCACTTTAACAAGATAATGCATCGGCCGAATATCGGTAATTTCCCCAATATATTTTCCTGTTTTGTAAATCCCAGTTACGATATCTCCAATCATTCGTTCTTCCATTTAAAATCATTCCTTTTAATCAGTAGTTTATGATATGTTCATCATAACATGTTCAAATAAGAATCACATTTGTAATTTGCGAAAAGCTTGCTATAGTAATAAGGAAAGGTTGTGAATATATGGAGCAGCTTCAATTTATAGTAGGGTTATTTCTATACTTCCCAGAGGATAAAACAGAGTATATACCAGCAGTTATCACTATGGTTATTTTTGGAATCGGAGCGTTTTTTGCCTTTCGTTTTATCGTAAAAGTATCAAAGAAAGAGGAAGGAGAAGTGGACAAGCATTTCCAACAATCAGTTAAAAGTGAAGAAAAGGAATAACTGCAAAATGGTCTGACCCTTTACATCCAAGCTTTGGAAAAGGATCAGACCTAACTTATCCTAACGGAATATTATCTGCATTCTTATGTCAATGCATGAACGAGGCGTTTAAGTCCTTCCTGTAATGTTTCCTTTGGACAAGCGATATTCATGCGGAGGAAGCCAGCACCGTTTTCACCGAATTTTGAACCTGGCTCTAATGCTAATTTTCCCTTTTTATAAAGTAATTCCTTTATTTCATCATCTGTTTTATGTAGACTTCTAGCATCTATCCAAATTAAATAAGTAGATTCAGGTCTCATAACGTTTAACTGTGGCAGTTTTTCGTTTATAATGTTTTCTACTTCAGTAACATTTTCCTCTAAGTACGTAATTAATTCATCAAGCCAGTCATTACCGTGTTTATATGCGGCTTCCATCGCATCTGTTCCAAGTGTATTTAATCCAAATAACCCATGTAGCTGAAGAGTTGAATTGAATTTTCTTCTTAGAGATGCATTCGGAATGATGAGTGCAGATGCCTGTAAGCCAGCAAGGTTGAATGTTTTACTAGGTGCAATGCATGTTATTGTATTTTCAGCAATTTCTTTACTAATCGATGCGATAGGTGTGTATTCATTACCGAATAATAATAAATCAGAGTGAATATCATCTGAGATAATTAACACCTCATGCTTTAAACACAATTCCCCTATTTTCGTTAATTCCTCTTTACTCCAAACTCTACCTCCAGGATTATGGGGATTACAAAGGATAAACATTTTTGTATTTGGATCTGCAAGCTTTGTTTCTAAATCATCAAAATTGATTTCATAACGATGATGCTCATTTAGTAAAAGCTCGTTGTAAAGAACTTCACGTTTATGCTTTTTCGCCATTTCAAAAAAAGGATAATATACAGGTGGCTGCACGACAATTTTGTCTTCAGGTCCAGTATATGTTTGAATCGCCATACTAATAGCTGTTACGATTCCAGGGCTGTAGGTAAGGATATTCTCCTCTATTTCCCAATGATGGCGATTTTTCAACCAGCTTCGTATCGCTTTCTCTGTTCCTTCTCTTGGCATCGTATATCCGAATATCCCGTGGTCAGCTCGATTTTTAATCGCTTCGATGACCTCAGCTGGAGCGGGAAAATCCATATCTGCTACCCACATTGGCAAAATTTCTTCATCACCAAACATTTCCTTCGTATTCCACTTTACGGAATTTGTTTCTCTTCGATTTATGATTTCATCAAATCGATTCACCTTTCACACCTCGCTTAAGTATTTTTTAATTATTCTGTTCTTGTGTCTAGCTCCACGCCAAGCCGATAAAGAGCACCTTCTATTCTGATTCGGTTTGTTTCCCCTAGGCTAAACGAGGCGCTTTCACATTTCTAATTGTTCTCTTTCATCATATATATGTTACAATGACAGTGCAAAAAATAAGATTTAAAAAGGTGAAAAAATGGAAGCTCAACAAACGAATCTTAAATTAATGGAAATCTTACTACAATGGGATCCTCTCGGGTATGGAGAAGGAAGCTATGAAACGGAAGTTGTTGATGTGTTACAAGCAGTGTATGCCTTTGATGATGAAATGCTGCTTGCTAGAAAAATTCAAGCGATTTATGAGTTTTCATTTGAAGAAATCATTCCACTCCAGACATGTGAAAAACTTGCGAGGCAATTACTATTTATTAAACAGACGAGTAGCTGTGAAATTTAAATATTTTGGTGAGAGTGTAAACATTCTCTCTAGAATAAATAAACTTATATAGCGCGCCAAGCCCCAATCTGATCTAAAAGCATTTTTGTAAATGGATTTGATCCTTGTTAGGGGCTAAGTAAGGCGCAATTTTTTTAATTAGCATGGCAGAAGTCGAGAATCTTTTCCGTTACATATTCAGGACGCTCCTCAGGAACTAGGTGTCCAGTGTCCTTTAATGAATAGAAGATCGAATTAGGTAAATCATTTTTTAATCGTTCACCGATATGAACTGGCACAACTTTGTCTTCATTTCCCCAAATGAGGAGACTTGGCTGTTCAATACGCTTTAATTCCTCTGGTGCTAAATCTCCTTCATGGTCACGAATCATTCGATTCAAAGCTCTAAATATCCCATTGTCATGAAATGGCTCTAAATATCCTTGCATCATTTCTTCATCGATAAGTGAACGGTCATAAACAACATTATATAAGTTTTTTAGGACGCCTTGTTTTGCAAGCCAATGTTTGATACCTAAATAAAAGTAGGGTATATATGAGCCGAATTTTAACGTTCCGCTAATCCGTTTCATATAGCTTGAGCTGCATAGGAGGATTACTTTTTCGAATAAGTCTGGTCTTTCCTTAGCTGCTACGAGAGAAACTTGTCCACCCATCGAATGACCTAAAATAAACGCCTTTTTGATACGCAAACTTTCAACTAATTGAATGACTAGCTTTGCCATATTTGAGTAGGAATGAACAAACCTTGTTGATTTTTCTGATTTTCCAAATGGAGGTAGGTCGATCGCAAGCAAATTAAATTCATTCTTTAGCATAGGGATAATTTTTCGATAGCAAAAGGTTGAAGACAAGAAACCATGTAATAAGACAAGGGTTGGCTTTGATGGGTCCTTTTCATACACCTCATAATGCACATTCACGCCAAGAATTTTCATTGTATTTGCATAATAATGATTCTCCATATTATTCACTCCATTTTTCCTATAAATAGTATGGTAATATATGATAAAATTAAGTTTTACTCAGGTAAATATCATAATTCTTACGGGCTAACAAAATGGAATAAAGGAAGGGTAGCTTATAAGAGCCCAGAGCAGGTGGATGAAAAATAATCCACTAATTGTTGTTAGTTTTAGCTTAGCATAAGGAAAAAACACCTGTAAAAACTTACCCGTAATTCTTTTGTCTAATCGTAGGAAAAAGGATTTTTAAGTGGTATAATTATCTGAAGATTTGAAAAGTGGGAGTGGTGAAAATGAAGTTTACAGACAAGGAAGTCGAGATTTTAGAAATCTTAGAAAATGACTGTCGCTTATCTGCGGAACAAATCGCCAAAATGATTGATTTAACTGAGGAAGAAACGAAAAAAATTATAAAAAACCTTGAAGACCAACGCATTATTGTTGATTATACTGCACAAGTGAACTGGCGAAAGGTTGATGGCCATGAAGGTGTTAAAGCGATGATTGATGTAAAGGTGCAGCCTAAGCGCGGTGTCGGATTCGATGAAATCGCAAGTCGTATCTATCGTTTTAATGAAGTAAAATCTGTTTATTTAATGTCAGGAGCTTACGACCTGTCCGTTATTATAGAAGGTAAATCGATGTCTGCAATTGCTCAATTTGTATCAGAGAAACTTTCGACATTAGACTCTGTCTTATCAACTACAACTCATTTTATCTTAAAAAAATATAAGCATGATGGCACAATATTTGAGCAAGATGATGAGGATAAGAGAATTGTGGTGTCCCCATGATTGAAACATCACATTACCTCTCAAGTTCAGTCAAAGATTTAAAACCTTCAGGAATTCGTAAGTTTTTTGATTTAGCAGCAGGTATGGAAGGTGTCATCTCGTTAGGGGTAGGTGAGCCTGATTTTGTTACCTCATGGAATATTAGGGAAGCATGTATTCTTTCACTTGAGCAAGGCTATACATCCTATACAGCAAATGCTGGTTTATTAGAATTAAGAAGAGAAATTAGTGCTTATTTGCAAGAGACAACAACAGTTCAATATGATCCCGAAACTGAGCTATTAGTAACCGTTGGTGCGAGTCAGGCGCTTGACCTTGCATTAAGAGCGATTATTAATCCTGGTGATGAAGTAATTGTCATTGAGCCGAGCTTTGTCTCCTATGCTGCTCTCGTTTCGTTAGCAGGCGGTGTACCTGTTCCGATTCACACAAGAGGAGAAATGGAATTCAAGCTTCAGCCAGATGAGCTAGAAGAAGCAATAACGAACAAAACAAAAGCGATTATTTTATGTTCACCGAATAACCCGACTGGAACGCTTTTAAATAAAGAAGAACTAACGAAAATTGCGAGTATCATTGAGAAGTACGATTTGCTTGTGATTTCGGATGAAATTTATGCTGAGCTAACGTATGATGAAGCATACTCAAGCTTTGTTTCTATTGAAGGAATGGCTGATCGAACATTGCTCATCTCTGGTTTTTCAAAAGGATTTGCGATGACAGGCTGGCGTTTAGGCTATGTTGCTGCACGTCCAGAGTTTTTAAGCGCAATGTTAAAAATCCATCAATATTCAATGATGTGTGCACCGACAATGGCACAATATGCTGCAATTGAGGCGATGAAAAATGGCAAAGAGGATGTTCTTCATATGAAGAAAAGCTATAAACAGCGCCGCAATTTATTTGTTAGTGCATTAAATGATATTGGTTTAACATGTCATGTTCCTGGTGGTGCGTTCTATGCATTCCCATCAATTCAAAGTACAAATCTCACTTCAGAGGAATTTGCTGAGCAATTGTTAAAAGAAGAAAAGGTTGCGGTTGTTCCTGGTAGTGTATTTGGGGAAAGCGGTGAAGGCTATGTGCGTTGTTCCTATGCATCATCACTTGACCAGCTCCAAGAAGCACTAAAAAGAATGCAACGCTTTGTTCAAAGCCGATCTTAATAGCAAAAAAA
>k87-1337491_pt1 | contig 18379 bp, 15 predicted proteins | sample MGYA00084031_6733416 | MGnify analysis MGYA00084031
ACAGAAAAAAATAAGCGATAAAAAGCGAGAACTCCCGCTGGTGCTGACGATAGTTTAACAAAAATAGCTGATGTGGATACTGATATTACCCCTATAAATATTAAAAAAAGTGGATTTAATATTACTTTCTTCATTATTAACTCTCCATTTGTATTTCTTATATAATATATATATATGAAAGAATTATATAAGAAATATCAAAATAAAGTAAGAAGGGGAAATCGTTTTGTTTGAATATATTGATTTAGAAGTTCTAATGAAGTTAGGTGTCACGGCATTGTTAGGTTTAATTATAGGATTAGAGCGAGAAATAAAAAAGAAACCACTAGGCTTAAAAACTTCTCTCGTGATCTCTATTGTTTCTTGTTTATTAACAATAGTATCGATAGACTCTGCGTATAGAGCTACAGGCTCAACTAGCGGAGTGAATATTCAAATGGATCCTCTTCGTCTAGCTGCTCAAATTGTATCTGGAATTGGTTTTCTAGGTGCAGGTGTAATTTTACGCCGGGGTAACGATAGTATATCTGGATTAACGACAGCTGCCATTATTTGGGGGGCTGCTGGGATTGGAATTGCGGTTGGAGCAGGGTTTTATATTGAAGCAATTGCAGGTGCATTATTAATTATATTTAGTGTAGAGGTTATCCCGTTCATCATGTCTTTAATCGGACCGAAGCAATTAAAAGAAAGGGATATTGCTCTTACTTTAACTGTTGGGAATAAAGCAAAAGTGAAACATATTATTGAAGAGATAAAAAAACTTAAGATTTCTGTCCAAAAATTACGTATACAAGATATAGAAAGTGGAAAACATTTAATAAAACTGAATATTGGAGTTAGTTATAAACTTGAAATAACTGATTTATATGATATTGTTACAAAATTAGATGGTGTAAAAAAAGTAGAAATTGAAAGCCTTCATTAAATTCAAGATCAATTTTTTCTGGTTCACGTTGAATGTAATTATAAAAGAATGACCAATTAATCTACGTAAAAACGATAAAATTGGTCATTCTTTTATTCTCAAATTTGGTTATCATTCCTCAATAATAATGACGTTATATCCTGATTGAACAGCTTGTTCAGCTAGCAATTCAGCATTTTTTCTATTTTTAAACGCGCCAATTTGAACTTTATATAAAGGCTGTGAACTCGGGCTGTTTGTCACGTTATGATCTTTTTTCTTTAGTCCTAATGCTTTTGCTAGGCCAAATACATGTCCTCTTGCGAGCTTCCGTATAAATTCTGAATCTTTTAATCTATCTGAATCTTGTAACGTATCGATAAAGCCATTTTCTGTTAAAACGGCTGGCATTTTAGTATTACGAAGAACATGAAAATCAGCTTGTTTTTTACCTCTATCCTTGAAGCCGACTTGTTTTATAATTGTATTATGAATTATGTCTTGATATTTTTTCGTCATTTTTCCTACATTTGAATAAATATAACTTTCAAATCCGGTCCCTTTTCCGGCATTAATATGAATGGATAAAAAAATATCTGCATTCCAGTGATTGGCTAGAGCCGTCCTGCTATTTAAGCTTACAGTTTGGTCTGTTGTTCTTGACATCTTGATTGCTATATTTTCATACTCATTAAGTAGAATCTTTTGGATTTCTTTTGCCAGCTGCAGTGTAATCTCTTTCTCTTGTAAACCATTAGCAACTGCACCTGGGTCAACACCACCATGTCCTGGATCAATAAAAACCTTTACCACATTAACCACCCTTTTTCAATTTCGTTTAAAAAATTCCCTTCACTTTGGTTATGTAGGGAAATAGAGAAAAAGGTAAATTAAATTTTTAATAAAAAAAGAGAGCTATTCAATGATGAATAACTCTCCTAACTCTATGCAATAATACCTCTAGCTTTTTCAAAGGCAGCGATTTTATCATTTAGTTTTAAAGTTAAGTCGATTTCGTCCCAACCATTTAAAAGTTTCTCTTTATGTTCCTCAGGAAAATTAAACCGGACGATGTTATTCTCCTCATCTCTAATCTGTTGCTTTTCCAAATCAATTTGCAAATGATATTGGGATCGTTCTGCTTTTTCCATCCATGAACGAATTTGCCTCTCATCCATTTCAATTAAAAGTATTCCATTTTTCAATGAGTTATTATAAAAAATATCAGCAAAACTCGGCGCAATAATAACTTTAAACCCATAATCAAGCAATGCCCATGGTGCATGTTCTCGTGATGAACCACAACCAAAATTGTGTCCTGTGAGTAGAATTGTTGCCCTACTATATTTTGGATCATTTAAACTAAAATCTTTACGCTTATTTCCTTTTTCATCAAAACGCCAATTGTAAAAAAGAAATTTTCCAAAACCTGTACGTTCAATTCGTTTTAAAAATTGTTTCGGAATGATCTGATCTGTATCAACATTATCTCGATTTAAGGGATATATAAATCCAGTATGATTACGGATTGCTTCCATATTTATTACCTCCTATTGTAGTACCTCTTGGAATTTGCGTACATCTACAAAATGCCCGGCAATTGCAGCTGCAGCCGCCATTTCAGGGCTTACGAGATGGGTACGTGCTCCTGTTCCTTGTCTACCTTCAAAGTTACGATTGGATGTCGAGGCACATCTTCCACCAGGAGGTACAATATCTTCATTCATACCAAGGCACATACTACATCCTGAATCTCTCCATTCAAATCCAGCATCTTTAAAGATTTGATCGATTCCTTCTTTTTCTGCCTGCGTTTTTACTACCCATGATCCTGGAACGACGATCGCTCGTTTTATATTTGGATGGACCTTTCTTCCACGGACAATTTCAGCTGCTTTTCTTAAATCTGTTAATCGAGAATTTGTGCATGAACCAATAAAAACATGGTCAATTTCAATATCTGTCATCGGTGTATTTTCTTCAAGCCCCATATATTTTAAGGCACGCTTTACTTCATCTTTGTTTTCTACTTTAGATAGATCCGGGGTTCTTCCACTGATCGGTACACACATTCCTGGATTGGTTCCCCATGTCACTTGAGGCTCAATTTCTTCTGCTTGTATTGTTACAGTTTTATCATAAACAGCCCCTTTATCCGTTGCCAAAGCTAACCACTCTTCCGCAACTCGCTCGAATTCTTCACCCTTTGGTACATATCTTTTACCGCGTAAATACTCAATGGTTTTTTCATCTGGACTAATTAGTCCTGCCCGAGCCCCAGCTTCAATTGACATATTACATACAGTCATACGACCTTCCATGGATAAATTCCGAATTGCGTCACCCGTATATTCAATAATATATCCTTGACCGAAACTAACACCGAATTTAGCAATAATCGCCAGGATTAAATCCTTTGCTGTTACTCCTGGTCCTAAATCGCCTTCCACATGGACATTTAATGTTTTAGGTTTCTTCTGCCAAATCGTTTGAGTCGCCAGAACATGTTCCACTTCACTTGTTCCAATCCCAAATGCTATCGCACCAAAAGCTCCATGGGTAGATGTATGACTATCCCCACATACGATCGTTTTTCCTGGTTGTGTTAATCCAAGTTGTGGACCAATAACATGAACAATTCCTTGATCAGGATGGAACATATCGGCTAATTGAATACCAAACTCTTCACAGTTTTTCTTTAATGTTTCTAATTGCTTTTTTGCTACTTCATCATGAATGACTTCACGATTGATCGTAGGGACATTATGATCCATTGTAGCAAATGTTAAATCCGGTCTTCTCACCTTCCTGTTGTTAATTCGAAGCCCTTCAAAAGCTTGTGGAGAGGTGACTTCATGAATAAGGTGCAAATCAATATATAACAAATCCTGTTTCCCCTCTTCACGATGGACAACATGATTTTCCCAAATTTTTTCAATAATTGTTTTTGGTCGCTCCATTTTCCATCCTCCTTTTTAATTATTTTGTAAAACTTCCTCTTCAACTTTATCCGCTATCCTTGCAACTAGTTCATCTGTTGAAACAATTCTTCCGTTTTCTATATGTAAATCAGGAGTATGGTAACCGTCCAATAATGTGTGATTTACTGCCTTTTCAATGATGGTTGCTTCCATCTCTAATCCAAAGGAAAAACGCAACATAAGGGCAGCAGATAAAATCATCCCTAAAGGATTGGCAATTCCTTTTCCAGCGATATCTGGTGCAGATCCATGTACCGGCTCATATAGACCAAATGAATCAGATCGGATACTCGCAGATGGTAACATGCCAAGTGAACCTGTAAGTACAGATGCTTCATCGCTTAAAATATCACCAAACATATTTTCGGTAACTATGACATCAAAACTACTTGGATTAGTTATAAGTTTCATGCTTGCAGCATCAACATACATATGCTCCACCGTTACATCTGGATATGCTTTACTTTTTTCCTTAACGATTTCTCGCCACATTTTACTTGATTCAAGTACATTCGCTTTATCAACCGACGTAAGATGTTTTTTCCTCGACCGTGCAAATTGAAAAGCTTTTTCTACTATCCTTTCCATCTCATACCGCTCGTAATAAAGTGTATCGACCACAGCTTCGTCGTTATTTCTTCGTTCGCTCGGCTTACCAAAATATAATCCTCCAGTAAGTTCACGTACAATCAACAAATCACTATCTTTAATAAATTTCTCCTTTAATGGTGATGCATGAAGCAATGCTGAAAAGCTTTTTACAGGACGTAGATTGGCAAATAATCCCAGTTTCTTTCGAATTTCTAACAATCCTTTTTCTGGCCGAATGGGTGCTGGTAGAGAGTCCCATTTGGGACCTCCTACCGCACCAAGTAATACCGCGTCAGATGTTTGACATGCTTCAAGTGTTACTTCTGGTAAAGGTATATTATATTGATCAATGGCTTCTCCACCGATTGGCATTTCAATAAATTCAAATGTATAATGAAACCTTTTTGCTATAACATTTAAAATTACTTTCGTTGAATAAATAACTTCTCTTCCGATGCCATCCCCAGGTAATAAAACAATTCTTTTTTTCAATACACTTCCTCCTCAGACAGTAAATTGTCATTTATTGATAGATCATTGGTTAGATAGTAGCAGGCGACTCTTGTTTTGTACTTTGTTTTATTAAATAACGATTAACTGCATTTATATAAGCATTTGCAGATGCTTCAAGAACATCGGAAGCTGTTCCTCTACCGTTAAAGGCTTCTCCATTTACATTAAGTTGGATATTTGATACAGCTAGAGCATCTTTTCCTCCTCCAATTGAGCTGATCTGGTAATCTAGCAATTTTGTATCCTCAATGATAAGATCGGCTATCGCTTTATATAAAGCTTCAACACTACCATTTCCGGTACAAGCCGTTTGTACAATTTGTTCATCTGGACGCTTAATTGATACAGTAGCTGTCGGTATATTGGTTGTACCTGACCCATATTGAACTTGGAACATTTCCATTTCATACTTTTTGACCGGATGTGAATTTGTGGTAATTTCCATTAAAATGGCGAAAATATCATCATCAGAAATTTCTTTTTTCCGGTCAGTTAATTGTTTAAACTGTTTAAATGCTTCATTTAGCTTTTCATCTATTAAATTGAATCCAAGTTCTTTTACTTTTTCTTTAAAGGCATGTCTCCCTGAGTGCTTTCCTAATACTAAGGAATTTGATTTTACGCCAACTAGCTCAGGTGTTATAATTTCATATGTTAAGGTATTTTTCAGAACCCCATCTTGATGAATACCTGATTCATGTGCATAGGCATGTCGGCCGATAACAGCTTTATTCGGCTGTACAGTAACGCCTGTCAACTTTGCTATGAGATCGCTTGTGCGTTTTAGTTCATCTAATTTTAGATTGGTATGGTATGGGTAAAAATCAGATCGAATTTTTAACGCCACTGCGATCTCCTCCAGTGCAGCATTACCAGCCCGTTCACCTATCCCATTAATTGTTCCTTCAACTTGTGTAACCCCATTTTGTATTGCAGCAAGGGAGTTGGCTACTGCCATCCCTAAATCATCATGACAATGACAAGATAGTGTAACTTTATCAATATTGGGTACTCTGTCACGAATATATTTAAACATGTTTCCATACTCTTCAGGCATTGTATAGCCAACAGTATCTGGTAGATTAATTACTGTGGCTCCTGCATCGATAACTTTTTCTATAATTTCTACTAAAAAATCCCAATCGGAACGGGTTGCATCTTCAGCAGACCATTCTACGATAGAAAAACGTTGTCTTGCATATTTCACCATATTCACAGATGTATCCATCACTTCTTCAGGTGTCATATTCAATTTATATTGCATATGAATCGGTGAAGTAGCTAAAAACACATGAATTGCAGGTTCTTCCGCTCCTTTTAGAGCTTCCCAAGCTATATCTATATCCTGTTTAGATGTTCTTGCTAACGCAATAACAGAAGTTTCTTTAATCGTATCAGCAATTGCTTTTACCGCTTGGAAGTCCCCTTCCGATGAAGCTGGAAACCCTGCTTCAATACGGTCTACACCAAGTCTTTCTAGATGTCTTGCAATCTCTAATTTTTCCATAACATTTAAATTGACACCTGGCGTCTGTTCCCCATCCCTTAAAGTCGTATCAAAAATTTTAATTTCAGCCATTATTTCTTTCCTCCTTTTCTTTTTCCAAAACGTGATACATTGTTCAACTAACTTAATAAGTACTAGTTTAGAACAAATATAAAAAAGCTCATTTCTCCCATAAAGAGTCCTTTAGACCTTTAAATGGGGAGAAATAAGCTTTCTCGGTACCACCCATGTTCGTAATATCCTCACGAATATTACCTCATGAAGCTAGAAAAATAATGTAAACTTAATATAATCATATTCTAGCTTCCTTTTGGTAACGGGTATTGATACCCGGCTAAACCTAATAAGTGAAGTGTAAACCGTTCAGTCTAGCACTCAGGGATGAGGCTGAAACAGTGTGTATTTCCAGGTTTCCACCATCCCCGGATCTCTATAAATACAGGCTCACTGTTCCATAGTCCCTTCATCGTTTTATTACATTAACGTTTTAATTTTTTAAAAATTCCAATTGATTTTATTGTTCACTATAATAAGATATTTATTTTAAATAATCAAGAGTTTTTTTGTAAATTTTTTAGCCTTATTTAACTAATTGTTTTTCTTGAGCTTTTTCCGTTCGGTTTACAAAGTCGGTAACTGCTCCTTGTGCTGCGCTCGATACAGTATGGGCATATTTCCCTAGCACACCTTTATTGTATAGTGGCGGTGCAACCCAATTTTTTCTCCGCTTTTCAAATTCTTCTTCAGATAAAGCAACAGATAATTCTTTCTTTCCTGGATCGATTGTGACGATATCACCATCTTGAATAAGCGCGATCGGTCCACCAACTTGAGCTTCTGGAGCAATATGTCCAATTACTAAACCATGAGTACCACCCGAGAAGCGGCCATCAGTTAGTAGGGCAACTTTTTCATCTAACCCTTTTCCTACAATTATGCCAGAAAGGGAGAGCATTTCAGGCATACCAGGTCCACCTTTAGGACCTACATACCGAACGATAATGACGTCTCCTTCTTTTATCTCATTATTTAACACAGCTGCTGTTGCCTCTTCTTCTGTATCAAACACACGGGCAGGTCCTGTATGATGGTCTACTTTAACTCCAGACATCTTAATGACAGCCCCTTCAGGTGCTAGATTTCCTTTCAATACAATAAGTGGACCATCTTTGCGTAAAGGCTTGTCCAACGGCATAACAACTTTTTGCCCATCTTTTAATTTTGGTGCGTCTTCAAGATTTTCAGCCAATGTCTTTCCAGTAACGGTTAAACAGTCTCCATGCAATAGACCAGCATCATATAAAAGTTTCATAACAGCTTGAGTACCGCCGGCTTCAAATAAATCTTGCATAACATATTTTCCGCTAGGTTTTAAGTCAGCAATATGAGGTGTTTTTTCTTGAATTCGATTAAAATCATCGTACGTTAAATCAACACCAACGGTATGTGCAATGGCCAGTAAATGTAAAAATGCGTTTGTTGATCCTCCTAATGCCATTACTACTGTAATCGCATTTTCAAAAGCTTTTTTTGTCATAATATCTTTTGGATAAATCCCTTTTTCAAGTAAATTGTAAACAGCTTTCCCTGCAGCATATACATCGTCCACTTTTTCATTAGATTCTGCAGGATGAGAAGCGCTACTTGGCAAACTCATACCTAATGCTTCTACAGCCGATGCCATTGTGTTCGCAGTATACATACCCCCGCAAGCACCAGCACCAGGACATGCTGAGCATTCTATTTCACTTAATTCTTTAGCATCAATTTGTCCAGCATTAAAACGCCCAACCCCTTCAAAAACAGACACAATATCAATATCTTTGCCATTTAATTTACCTGGTTTAATAGTTCCTCCATAAACGAACACCGCTGGAACATTAGCATTAGCAATCCCCATTAAACAACCTGGGATGTTTTTATCACAAGCACCAATGGCTACAAGTCCATCCATATTTTCTGCACTAACTACTGTTTCAATCGAATCTGAAATTAAATCTCGACTTGGTAATGAATAGCGCATTCCTTGTGTTCCCATTGAGATGCCATCAGAAACAGTAATCGTATTAAAAATAAGAGGCACCCCACCAGCATCTCGAACACCTTGTTTAGCTCGTGACGCCAAATCATTTAAATGAATATTGCATGGGGTTACTTCTGCCCAAGTACTAGCGACACCTATCATTGGTTTCTTAAAATCCTCATCTGTTACACCAACTGCGCGAAGCATCGCCCGGTTAGGTGATCGAACTGGTCCATCAAAGGCATGACTTTTAATTCGTAAATCTTTCTCATTCCTCATTATAAGATCCACCTTTCATTTTTTATTTGTATTTGCATAAACTTAACTAGTAAATAAAAAGACTAGTTATTTAACGTTTTTTCATCAGTAACTAGTTTTCTTTTTGTCTCTTCTTTTCTACTCCAATACGTTGCTAAAATTGGTCCCGATATATTGTGCCAAACACTGAAAATGACACTCGGTATTGCTGCCAACGGCGCAAAGTGAAGGGTCGCTAGCGATGATGCTAGTCCGGAATTTTGCATACCGACTTCTATAGAAACCGCCTTTTGATCAGCATAGTTTAACCGAAATAGTTTCGCTACCCAATAACCTAAACATAATCCAAGACCATTATGTAATAAGACAACTAAGAAAATAAGGAAACCATTTACAAATAAAGAATCGCGATTAACGGCAACAACAGCAGAAGCTACTCCGACAATCCCAATAACGGAAATAAGCGGTAATATAGCAACAGCTTTTTTTACTTGTTTTTGAAAGAAGTATTGCATAAGAATTCCTAAGACAATTGGAAGTAAAACAACCTGAATCACTGTTTTAAACATCGACCAAAATGAAACATCCATCCAGCGACTTGCTAAAAGCCATGTCAAAAACGGTGTCAAGATAGGTGCGAGTAAAGTTGATACTGCTGTAGCACAAACTGATAAAGCAGTATTCCCTTTAGCTAAAAATGTCATCACATTAGAAGCTGTTCCACCCGGTGCACAACCTACGAGAATAACACCTGCTGCAAGTTCTGGGGGAAGTTGAAATAAGTATGCTAATCCAAATGCCATGAGTGGCATGATTGTATATTGGGCTACAGATACAATAAAAACACTTTTAGGTATCTTCAATACAGTTTTAAAGTCATCTACTGTTAAAGTAAGCCCCATACCAAACATAATAATGCCTAATAATAACGAAATATGTGGGGCAATCCAGGTAAAACCTGTAGGGAAAAAATAACTTAAACTAGCAAAAATAATGATCCAAATCGCAAACGTATTCCCAGCAAAAGAACTAATTTTTGCTAACCATTGCAAATTGTTCACCCCTTCGAAGTTTTATAGAACATTATAAATTTATTTTTTGATTTTTCAATAGCTTTAGATAAAAAAACTTTTTCTAAAATTTTTGTAAAAGCTATTGACGAAATTAATTTTATGTAATAGACTCCTTTTTAAATTATCAATATTTTAAATCGTTAAACAAATGAATCTTTTTTGAAATGCGATGAGAGGAATGGGAAACAATCTAAAATGTATCCTAGCGATCCAGGGATGGTGGAAGCCTGGAATACATATTGTTTCCAGATCATCCTTGAGTGGTAAGCTGAACGGATTTCCTTATTAGGTTTACCCGGGTATGGATTTACCCGTTACCAAAAATGGAAGCTACTAGCTTCATGAGGTAGTATTCGCAAGGATACTATAAATTTGGGTGGTACCGAGGAAAGGAGGCTCTTTTCTCCCCAAGCAAGCTGCCATTTTGCAGCAGTGATGGGGTGAATAGAGTCTTTTTTTATAACTCCTTTTCTAAAAATTATTTAGGAGGTAACAAAAAGTGAGTCTAAAAGTTGTTAAGAAGCAAAAAGAGCAAGTTCAACAAGTAACAGGTTCGGACATTTTAATTGATGCTCTGACCGAGCAAAATGTGGAATTTGTGTTTGGTTACCCAGGTGGAGCTGTATTACCAATTTATGATGCTCTGTATCGTAAAAAGGCATCTTTTCAACATATTCTAACTCGCCATGAACAAGGAGCGATTCATGCAGCTGAAAGTTATGCACGAATCACTGGAAAACCTGGTGTTGTGTTAGCTACATCTGGACCCGGAGCGACAAATCTTGTGACCGGAATTGCGGATGCAATGATTGACTCACTACCCTTAGTTATCCTGACCGGTCAAGTTGCAAAAGGGGTTATAGGGACTGATGCATTTCAAGAAGCTGATGTCATTGGTATCACAACACCGATTACAAAATATAATTATCAAGTTAACAAAATTGAAGACTTACCAAAAATTATTAAAGAGGCCTTTTATATCGCAACGACAGGAAGACCAGGACCCGTTGTTATTGATATTCCGAAAAACATTTCGCAAGAATTATCAGAGCCTATTAAAGTAGAAAAGAATGTCAAAGTTCATTTACAAGGTTATCAACCGACAATCTTTCCAAATCCTTTACAAGTTGTGAAACTACTTGAAAGCTTAAAACATGCAAAAAAACCAGTTGTGCTTGCGGGAGCAGGTGTTTTATTTGCTGAAGCCTCTTGTGAGTTGAAACAATTTGCAGAAAAATACCAATTACCAGTAACAAATACGCTTTTAGGCTTAGGAAGCTTTCCTGGTGACCATCCACTTTTCCTAGGTATGGCAGGCATGCATGGAACATATGCAGCAAATATGGCACTAACAGAATGTGATCTATTAATCAATATTGGTGCCCGTTTTGATGATCGCTTAACCGGAAATGTTGAACATTTCGCTCCAAATGCAAAAGTTGCCCATATTGATATTGATCCAGCTGAAATTAGTAAGAACGTAGACACAGAGATTCCATTAGTCGGTGATGCAAAAGAAGTTTTAAAACTATTATTAAAACATGAAACTGAAACTCCAGATCATAGTGAATGGAATTATCATTTAAATCAATATAAAAAAGAAAAACCTCTTTGGTATGAAAAACCTAAAGAGCATCTCTCACCACAATGGCTTGTGCAGCAAATTTTTGAAATTACAAAAGGGGATGCTATTGTGACAACCGATGTTGGTCAGCATCAAATGTGGGCTGCACAATACTATCAATTTAAGAAGCCGAACCGGTGGGTTACTTCAGGAGGACTTGGAACAATGGGATTTGGTTTACCTGCAGCTATAGGGGCACAACTTGCTGCACCAAATGATACTGTAGTTTCCCTTTTAGGGGATGGCGGATTCCAAATGACATTACAAGAATTGGCTGTGATCAGAGAAAGAAATCTTCCAGTCAAAGTCATAATTCTTAACAATCAAGCATTAGGAATGGTTCGTCAATGGCAAGAAACATTCTATGAAAAACGTATTTCTGAATCTGTATTTTCCTATAACCCCGATTTTATTAAACTTGCGGAAAGTTATGGAATTCCTGGTGTCTTAATCGAAGATGAAAGAAGTGCTCGAAATAAGTTAGAACAAGTTTTTCATACAGACGGTCCAATTGTAGTCGATTGTCACATTGCACAAAGTGAATGTGTTAATCCAATGGTTGCTCCAGGAAAAGGATTACATGAAATGATTGGTGTAGAAAAGGAGTGAAAAAATGAGACGGATTATAACAGCTACGGTACAAAATCGTAGCGGTGTTTTAAATCGAGTAACAGGCATGCTAACAAAACGTCAATTCAATATTGAAAGTATTACTGTTGGTGAGTCAGAAAAAGAAGGCATTTCCAAAATGACCTTTGTTATCGATGTTGCCGATCACCTAAAAGTTGAACAGTTGACGAAACAATTAAATAAGCAAATTGATGTAATAAAAGTTCAAGACATAACAGATAAAGCTCATGTAGTTCGAGAACTTGCGCTGATTAAAGTTTCTGCCTCAAGACAACACCAAGCAGAAATTCAAAGTCTCATATTACCTTTTCGGGCAACAATCATCGATGTTAGTAAGGACAGCCTTGTTGTTGAGGTAACAGGAAAGCCTGAAAAAATCAATGCATTAATTGAGTTATTGAAATCCTATGGAATAAAGGAAATTACCCGAACAGGGATTACGGCGTTTTTACGCGGCTATCAACCACAAGTATCTGAAATGAATACAATTTCTATTTAATAATAAATGAAGGAGGAATTTTTATGGTTAAAGTTGTACTGGAAAAGGATATTGAAAGGGATGTATTACAAGGGAAAAAAATTGCGATATTAGGATATGGTTCACAAGGTCATGCCCATGCGCAAAACTTAAGAGATAATGGTCATGATGTTATTATTGGATTAAGACAAGGTAAATCTTTCGAAAAAGCAAAAGAAGATGGGTTTACTGTTTTACCAGTAGCAGACGCTGTTAGTCTCGCTGAGGTTGTCATGGTTTTAATGCCAGACGAGGTACAACCAAAAGTTTATGAAGAAAATGTAAAACCGAATCTTAAATCAGGAGCTGCCCTTGTTTTTGCTCATGGTTTCAATATTCACTATGGCCAAGTAAAACCACCAGCAGATGTAGATGTTTTCCTCGTTGCTCCAAAAGGGCCAGGTCATATCGTTCGCCGTACTTTTACTGAAGGTGCTGGCGTACCAGCATTGTATGCAATTCATCAAGATGTAACCGGTGAAGCAAAGGATCTTGCTCTCTCATATGCAAAAGGCATTGGAGCTGCCCGTGCCGGTGTTTTAAAGACAACATTTAAAGAAGAAACTGAAACAGATTTATTCGGCGAGCAAGCTGTACTTTGTGGCGGGTTATCTCAACTTGTTAAAACTGGATTCGAAGTGTTAACAGAAGCAGGCTATCAACCTGAAGCAGCATATTTTGAAGTTTTGCATGAAATGAAACTCATCGTAGATTTAATGTATGAAGGCGGTCTAGCATACATGAGATATTCCATTTCAGATACGGCTCAATGGGGTGACTTTGTTTCAGGACCACGGGTTATAAATAATGAGACAAAGGAAAGAATGAAGGAAGTATTAGCAGATATTCAATCTGGTAAGTTTGCTAAAGATTGGATCTTAGAAAATCAGGTTAATCGACCACAGTTCAATGCAATCAACAACCGTGAAAAAGAACATCCAATTGAACAAGTCGGTCGCGATTTACGGGCATTAATGCCATTTATCCAAAAACCCGAACAAGAAAAGGAACAAGAGGTAAAACAATTAGCGAAAAACTAAGGAGTGTGTGTATACCATGGGGATTATTTAACAAGTGACAAGATTAATGAGGCTTACAAGAAACTATCTCAATTTGTTCATCAAACACCAGTGATGACTTCCGAAACGACCAATCGTATCGTTGGTAAAAAAGTTTATTTTAAAATGGAAAACCAACAAAAAACAGGTGCATTTAAAATTCGCGGTGCTTTGTATAAAATGATGCAATTGCCAGAAAAATTGCGGAGGCAAGGAGTAATTACAGCCTCCGCTGGTAACCACGCACAAGGTGTCGCATATGCAGCAAAGAAGGCAAATGTTAAAGCCACGATTTATATGCCGAAACATACGCCACTAAATAAAGTGAATGCAACGAAAGCATATGGTGCCGATGTCGTTTTAACAGGAGAAAACTTTGACGAAGCTTTTCAAGCATCACTAAAAGAACTAGATTCTGGAAAAGTTTATATCCATCCCTTTGATGACTATGATGTAATGGCAGGACAAGGAACTGTTGCAATCGAATTACTACATGAAATAAACGAACTAGATACGATTATTGTTCCCGTTGGCGGTGGCGGTTTAATAAGCGGTATAGCTGTAGCTGCGAAAAATATAAAACCAACAATTAAAATTATCGGAGTGCAGTCCAATTTGGCATCACCTATTTACCGCAGTTTTCGAAATATACAGTTACATGTACCATCTGCCATCTCAACAATTGCTGAAGGAATTGCTGTACAAAATCCTGGTAAAAAAACATTACCAATTATTGAAAACTATGTAGATGATATCATCACCGTTACTGATGGAGAAATCGCATGTAGTATTTTATACATGTTAGAACGGAATAAAACACTTGTTGAAGGAGCAGGTGCTGCTGCAATTGCTGCTTTATTTCGTTACCACCAACACATCCGTTCAAAACAATGTGGAGTGATTGTGAGTGGAGGTAATATTGATATTCAACAAATGACCACCATACAAGAAATAGCAAAGAAACATTATGTCCAAACGGGGTAAAAGCTAAACGGGCTGTCACATAAGTTATAAAAAGCGATTTTTGAAGAAAGGCGACGACTCCAGCAGGAACAGTAAAAGCTTTTGTATCCAAAGTGTAAGCTTAAGGCACACGAGCCTCAGCCCTCAAACGCCTTTGCGCGCTTGAGGTAGCTGAAGCTGTGCCACTGGATGTACGTTCATCAACGTACCTATTAAAAATCCCCAAAAACTTTTTTAATTACTTAATGCTTGTATAGGTGCTGGAATTCGGCCGCCACGTTGAATAAATTTCACTGAATTATATTGATTCACTTCCATAATTGGTGCACGCCCTAATAAGCCACCAAATTCTACCATCTCTCCCGCTTTCTTACCTGGCACAGGGATAATACGAACAGCGGTCGTTTTCTTATTGATCATTCCGATAGCAGCTTCGTCAGCAATAATGGCAGATAATGTTTCAGCTGAAGCATCACCGGTAACAGCAATCATGTCCAATCCTACAGAACATACGCAAGTCATTGCTTCTAACTTAGATAATGTCAACGCACCTTCTTGTACACCACGTATCATCCCGTTATCCTCACTTACCGGAATAAATGCACCACTTAAACCACCAACATAGGAACTTGCCATCGCGCCACCTTTTTTTACAGCATCGTTCATTAAAGCAAGTGCTGCGATTGTGCCATGGGTACCAACTCGTTCTAAGCCCATTTCTTCTAAAATTTCTGCCACACTATCATTCATTGCATTGGTAGGTGCAAGGGACAAATCCATAATTCCAAACGGAACGCCAAGACGTTTTGCCACAACCCGGCCGATTAATTCACCTGCACGAGTTATTTTGAAGGCAGTTTTTTTAATTACTTCGGAAACTTCACCAAGATCAGCATCTGGATGTCGTTTCAATGCATTAAGGACAACGCCTGGACCACTAACCCCTACGTTTAAGACGACTTCTCCCTCGCCTGCACCGTGAAAAGCACCAGCCATAAATGGATTATCTTCAACTGGATTACAAAAGACAACTAACTTTGCACAAGCAATACCATTTTGTTCTTTTGTTTTTTCAGCTGCTTCTTTAATTATTTCGCCCATTTTACGGACTGCATCCATATTGATACCAGCCTTCGTATTCCCAATCGATACAGAAGAACAAACCCGATCCGTAACAGTTAAGGCTTCTGGAATTGCTTCTATTAATGTTGCATCTGCCTTTGTCATTCCTTTATGTACGAGTGCTGAGAATCCACCAAGAAAATCAACGTCTAAATCCTTAGCCGCTCGATCTAAGGTTTTAGCGATTTCGACCGCTTCACTTACAGAACGATCACCTAAAATTTCTGCAATCGGTGTTACTGAAATCCGTTTATTTATAATCGGGATGCCATACTCTTTTTCTACTTGTTCAGCAACACTTTTTAATTGACCTGCATAGTGAGTAATTTTCCCGTATATGCGATCCTTCATTTTATTGAAATCTGCATCAGCACAATCTTTCAAGCTAATTCCCATCGTAACCGTTCGAATATCCAGATTTTCCATTTGTACCATGCGAATTGTTTCAAGCATTTCATTTAGTGTGATGTCCATTTTCCTTACTCCTTATCATTAATATCATTAAATCCGATGCATCGAACGAAAAATCTCTTCCATTTGCACATGAATCGTAAGTGCTAATTTTTTACCAACTTCATCTAACTGAGCTTGTAAATCCTCTAAACTTGAAATGTTTGTTACATCAACAATCATCATCATTGTAAAAAAATCCTGTAAAATTGTTTGACTAATATCTAATATGTTGACTTTGTTATTTGCTAAAACCGTTGTAACATGAGAAATAATACCAATTTGATCTTTCCCAACAACACTAACGACTGCACGCTTTGTTTCCATAACAACCGCTCCTATATAAATTTTTTCTATAAAAATAAAAAAGATTGGAGTTCTCCAATCTCAATAAACAAATAGAATAACCAATCATAGTTATTCTTCTGTCCTTTTGCCTGAGATTGTGAATCCTTCGGCGCCGAAAAACGGTCTCTCCAGAAGCTGCTCCATTTGTAGTGTTACCCACAAACTTCATCACTAATACGATTATAAAATTTTAATAAAAATATATTAACAACATAAAAGTGTTTGGTCAATATATTTTATAAAAATTTGCTTAAATATATTTACTTAAAAACTATATCCATCACGTATAGAACTGATTTCTGAATTTTTTGTCATCATCTCATTTAATTTGCATACTATTTAAAATTGAGGCCTCACTGAAGGCAAAAAATTTTAACATCATAGAATGTGGGGGAGAGCATGAATCTAAAGTATTTACTGTCAAGTATTTTCCTTGGTGTCATTTTACTTGTGGGCTGTAGCAACAATGGAGACTCGAACAAAGACGTAAATGAAGAATCAAAAATAGAAGAGAACGAAAGTGAACATGTAAACAATGAAGAGACCGATGATAAAGAAGATGAAGCAACGGACGACCAAGAAAATAACAAAGATATCGAGAATAAAACCGATGACTCTACAAATGAAGATGATTTAAATAACGATAAAGAAGAGACTGAGCATCATGACAATAATATGGATGAAGATTATACGTTTAATGTAACCGAAGATGGGAATCAAGTGATTGTGGAAGTTGGTGCTATTACATTTATGTATCCAAATACTTTTTCAGAAACAATAGCAGAAAGTCAATTGTTTCCGACTTTTGAGATAGCTAATGCGGATCAAACCATCATTATTAACGCAGCAGTAGAGCAACTGCCAATGAAAATGACACCTGAAGAATACATTTCGATCGCATCGTCAAACTATGGAATTGAATATGAAGAAGTTTCTATGAAGACAAATGCAAATGGAATTGAATTCACAGAAGCCATTACTGAGCAGACAGGAATTAAAGTTAATCAAAGGATTATAATCGTTGACAATACGGCCTATATATTCTCCTATGCATCAGCATCTTATGAAGAAAACTTAAATATATATGACCAAATTATAGATTCAATTGATATCAATTAAATGTCTAAAAGCCTGACAATAGATTCAATTAGTACTTTTTGAGTTACATTGGCGGCGACTCCTATGGGAATAGTGCTAAAAAGCGTGAGTGTCAGGCGCACGGGCCGAAGCCCCCCACAAGAATATAGCAACGGGGGACTGAAGCGCACTGGATGCTCGTCCGCCAATGTAGAAAAAATAATACGAAAGAATTTAATGACGGACAGATTGTTATTTTAACCACTTATAAAGATAGATGAATTATTTTATTAAAATCACTGGATTGTTTTTGGTAATATCCCCTTCCTTGTCTTATCTATTAACCATTTTTCTTCCATGGACCGCCTGAAACCATTGTGTAAAACCTTTCATTCTTTTAATTTGATTAATATATTTATTAACGAAATGATGAATTATTGAATTATTCGAATCGAGTTTCTTAGGAAAACTGCAATTGGTTTGGATTATAAGAATTTGAAAAGACAACACCAACTATCCGGAGCAATTTTTGAAGGTGGGAATCAAGAGAAAAACTTCGCCTTTCCAAAAGAAGCAGCCTGGATTTTTTTTGCAAAGATTAACACATTTACATATTGAAAAATAATATATGCATTGTAAGATCGCTTTAATGAAGTATTACGAAATACAATTTTTTAAATCTAAAAACTTTGTATAGGAGATAAAGATTTATATATTCATATTCAAAGGTTTTATAG
>k87-816651_pt1 | contig 18291 bp, 20 predicted proteins | sample MGYA00084031_6733416 | MGnify analysis MGYA00084031
AAACTTGTCGGAGCCGTCACCCACGTCTTTGTCAATGACCCGACATCGGGGTACGGGACGTTTCTAGAATGGATGCTGCAAGAAGCAGGAATAAAATTAAACGAAATGGACAAAAAAATCGGGGCATCACGCTCCGATTTTTTTGTCGAACATTAACGGTAAATATTAGTAAGAAAAAAGGAGGAGATAAAAATTGAATGTCGAAAATAAATACTGTAAAGAGGGTAGAGACACAGGAGGGTTTAAGTTGGAGTCCATAAAAATTCTTTTAGCAGACGATAATCGCGAATTTACAGACATGATGCAAGAATGGATCGACGCGCAGGACGATATGACTGTTACGGGCTTGGCCTACAACGGCAATGACGTACTGGATCTGATTCAAGAAGAGACGCCCGACATTTTAATTCTAGACATCATTATGCCCCATTTGGACGGGCTGGGCGTTTTGGAACACATTCAACACATGGAGCTCAACCCGAGGCCTAAAATCATTATGCTCACGGCATTCGGTCACGAGACGATCACGCAGAGGGCGGTGGAACTAGGGGCCTCTTACTACATACTGAAACCGTTTGACATGGAGGTTCTGACGAATCGCATACGGCAGATGGTGAGTGGCGACTCTTCCGCAAAAAAACTGCCGCACCCCGTGCAAACGGCAGCCAAAAAAGAACGGCATCTAGATTCCAATATAACGGACATTATTCACGAAATTGGCGTTCCGGCCCACATCAAAGGGTACATGTACTTGCGCGACGCGATCACGATGGTGTACTACGACATTGAACTCCTCGGCTCCATCACAAAAGTGTTATACCCGAAAATTGCCGAAAAATACAACACGACGCCGAGCCGGGTGGAACGAGCCATTCGCCATGCCATCGAAGTAGCGTGGAATCGAGGGAACATCGATTCGATCAGTTCCCTGTTTGGCCACACGATTAACATGTCTAAAGCGAAACCGACCAACAGTGAATTTATTGCCATGGTAGCGGACAAGCTGCGCATTGAACATAAAGTCGGGTAAAGAGTCGTGAAAGCTCGTCCCCCCACCGTACTTTTGAACGGTGGGGGTTTTTGCATGCCGGCACAACAACTGCGCATACTAAAGGTAAACGCGTGAGGTGAAAATCCTTGCCATGGTCGAAGTCCGTTTTTTCCAGCCGTGGAAAGGCGGAAGTTCAAGCTGCTGTCGTAGTGGACAGAAGGACAAAACGACTGATCAAGCGAATAAAACCGGGAGAAATAGCCCTCATTCACCACTGTGACTTGGATCAGGTGGCGGCGAAAGGGCTCATCGAAAAGGGCGTCAGCGCAGTCCTCAACTGTTCTGATACGTTTAGCGGGACGTACCCCACCCCCGGCCCGGAAATACTCGTCCAGGCAGGCATTCCGGTCTTGGACGGGATTGACGAGGTGTGGATGGACGTTTTCTCCGACGGGATGACGGTCTGGATGGACGGTGAACGATTCGGCTATGTGGATGAATCCGGGAAACGTGTTGCAGCCGGTAAAGGAAATCGGCTCACGCAGAAACGGTTGTCCGCCTTGACAAAACAGGCACACGACAATGTGGAACAGGCATTGGAGCAGTTCATCGACAATACGCTGTCGTATGCTGCCAAAGAAAAACATTTTGTGACGAAACCGTTGCCGCTCCCGGAGCTGCGGACGAGAATCAAAGGCCGGCATGTCGTCGTGGTCGTAAGGGGAGCAAACTACAAGGCCGACTTGCGGGCCATTCGCCCTTACATTAAAGACTACCGTCCAGTTTTGATCGGCGTCGACGGCGGAGCCGACGCCCTGTTGGACAACCACTTCACACCGGACTTAATTGTCGGCGACATGGATTCTGTCTCAGACCGCGCCCTCTGTTCGGGAGCAGAGTTGATCGTACACGCCTACCCGGACGGAAAGGCACCGGGCTTGAACAGGGTAGAAAAACTCGGTCTCACGGCACACATCGTCCCCGCCATCGGAACGAGTGAAGACGTGGCGATGTTGTTGGCGTTCGAAAAGAAAGCCACCCTGATTGTCGCTTTAGGAACGCACTCGCACATGGTCGATTTTTTGGAAAAAGGGCGCAAAGGGATGGCGTCGACCCTCCTCGTGCGCATGAAAATCGGCACGCGGCTCGTTGATGCCAAAGGTGTGAACATTTTGTACCAAGGGAAGTACCGCAGGCGGGAATTGACGTATTTAGCGATGAGTTCCGCCTTCCCCGTCATAGCGCTGTTCGGGATTAATCCCGACTTTCGGCACATGATGCGCATGTTGTGGCTTCACTTACGCATGATCTTTTCATAAGGGTGATGGATTTCAATGTAGGAGGATTGTCGTGGTTTCCGCACGCTATCATTTAGTCACAGTGATGTCCGTTTTTTTAGCCCTCGGTCTCGGCATTTTGCTCGGTGGTTCCCTTGGCCAGCAATGGCTGTCTGAAAAGCAGCAAGGACTCATTGACCAGTTGGAACGTCATTACGACGAACAAGTGACACAAAATCGCGAATTGAGCGCGAGTTTAAACAAGGTGCAAAAAGCGTATCGAAAGGAGAAAGACAAAACAGACGAATTGTTGCGGTTAACCGTGGGAGATGCGCTAAGCGACCGGTATTTTGTCGTATATTCTTCGGATCACAGACAGGCGAAACGCTTGAAGAGAATGATTGAGTGGGCAGGAGGACACGCGCGGACACTGGACTCTTTGACGTATACGCAAGATGACGTAGACGCTGTTGTGCTGATGGGGGACAGCTATCTCGATCAAGTCAATCGGGATGTTTTGCGGGATTTGCAACTGCTGTACGGCGCCCCCATCGTCGTGCACACGACGACAGAAGCGGCGCGCGAATGGCAGGGGGCCCGCATTTATCCGTATAACGGGTCCTTGTCTGAAGTGTTGTCGGAATACAAGTTCTTAAAGTTTTTGCAGGAAGTGATTCCGCCCCCCTTAAAGGAGGACCGTCATGCCACGTGACATATCTGTCGTCGTACCAGCTTACAATGAAAGTGACCGCATCGGAGAGACGTTGCACGCGATTAAACAGTTGAACAGTGTCGACGAGATCGTCGTCGTGGACGACGGGAGTGCGGACAACACGTACGACATTGCCCGGGAGTGGGCCGATGTCCTCATACGCTTGGAGCACAATCACGGGAAGGGCCCGGCCCTCGATCTCGGATGGCGACAGTCTAAAGGGGACGTCATCGTGTTCCTCGATGCCGACTTAGGGGCTTCGGCGGCATTGGCTGAAAACTTGATTGAGCCCGTCATCTCCGACCAATGTGACATGTCTGTCGCCTCCTTTCCTCCAGCAGAAACAAAAGGGGGCTTCGGTTTGGTGAAGACGTTAGCTGCTCAAGGAGTCAAATCGTTAACTGGGAAGCGGATGACAGCACCGCTTTCCGGTCAACGGGCCATGAGACGACGGCTGCTGGAGCGGATCCCACCCCTTGCCCACGGTTTTGGAATCGAAGTGTACCTGACCGTCGAGACGCTTAGAAGCGGATTTCGCGTATGTGAAATTCCAGTGAGTTTTCGCCACCGGGAAACGGGGAGAAACGTGGCCGGATTTGTTCACCGGGGAAAACAGTTCGTCCACATTTCCAAAACGCTGTACCGTTTGTGGAGGACGACGTGATGGGCGTGTCATTTCCCCTCGTGCTCCTCGGCACAGTTTTGCTGGCCTGGAGTGTAGGGCGCATTGTCGTTCCGTTTGGCGTGACGTTCCTGCGGCATCACACCGTCGTCGCCACGAATTACGCAGGAGACGTCGTACCGACGGGTTACGGTCTCGTGCTGTTGTTCGCGTATGCTGCTGTCTATGCCTTCATCGCTCCGTTTTTTTTGTTGGACCTCGTGGGCCATGACGGAGCCGATTTGTACTGGACTGTCGGTACGACGAGTATGTGGATCGTCTTGTTGGGGTGGTTAGACGATACGCTTGGTGATCACACGGCGAAAGGGTTTAGAGGTCACATCGCTGTACTTGCGAAAGACGGAGTGTTCACGACAGGTTTGCTCAAAGCATTGGGGGGAGGCGTTGCAGCATTCGCGGCGGCACGGGTGACGAGCAGCAGTGTGTGGGAGTGGGCGATCGACGGCTTACTCATCGCTCTCAGTACGAACTGGTTAAACTTACTAGACCTGCGTCCTGGGCGTGCCATCAAATTTTATTTGCTCGGCGCCGTCAGTTTGTTTCTCGTTGCTTGGCCAGAACCGTTCGTCTTTTTGTTTACCCCTCTCATGTTGTTAGCAGCGGCGACGGTTCGGGAAGACCTCGGGGGGCGGGTTATGCTCGGCGACAGCGGCGCCAATCTGCTCGGAATGCAACTGGGCATTTTTTCCGCCCTCACTCTGCCTGTGACAGTTTGCGGCGCCGTCGTTTTCCTGTTTGCAGCAGGGCACATTTACGCTGAACGGTACTCGTTGAGCGACCTGATTAACCGCATTTCCTGGTTGAAAAAGCTGGACAGTTTGGGAAGAGCAAAACTGTGACCACATCAGTCCTTTTTCCGGCGCAGTTTCGGCTGAATGCGTTTTTGTTTCGCATCTCGATAAAAAATAAAACTGCCGAGGTATAAGATGGCGAGTAAAAACAAGGCCAGCCCGGTGTACGCTCGCCAATCCGTCAACACTTCGGCAAAGAAGTTTCCGCTTCCGAAAGCGGAAAAAGTCGCATCTCGCATCCATTTCCAGCCAAGCACTCCGCCCGCTGCCGGGATGGCGAGAAGCATGAGGGCTACGATGCGCTCCAGTCGCTGTCTCATCATCTGCCATTCACCCTTTCTCACCCCATCTTAACGAAATAAAGGTGAGTTGACAAATGTGCACACAATTAAAAAAATAAGCGAGGAGGTGGGAAATGAGGCGCAAAATCGTTATAATAGGAATAGGTGCGTTTAAATTGCAAACGGTTACTGACAGAAGGAAACAAGGAGGATGACGATGGAGATTTTTGCTCAACTTTCCCAATACGACTATGAAGAACTCGTCTTTTGCCACGATGAAAATTCTGGACTGCGCGCCATTATCGCCATTCACGACACGACGTTAGGTCCCGCTCTCGGCGGTGTCCGGATGTGGACGTACGAGTCGGAACAAGAGGCGGTTCAAGACGTGTTGCGGTTGGCGCGGGGCATGACGTACAAAAACGCCGTCGCCGGGTTGAACTTGGGCGGTGGAAAAGCGGTCATTATCGGGGACCCGAACAAAGACAAATCAGAAGAGCTGTTTCGCGCCTTCGGCCGCTATGTGCAAGGCTTAAACGGTCGTTACATAACAGCCGAGGACGTCGGGACGACAGAGGAAGACATGGACACCATTTACGAAGAGACGGATTATGTCACCGGTGTGTCACCGGCATTCGGTTCAGGGGGGAATCCATCTCCTGTGACGGCGTACGGTGTCTACCAGGGAATGAAAGCTGCAGCCAACGTGGCGTTTGGCAGTGACGACTTAAACGGCAAGACGGTAGCGGTCCAAGGACTGGGCAATGTCGCTTTCAACTTGTGTCGACACTTGAGTGAGGAAGGAGCGAAATTGGTCGTCACAGACTTGAATGAGGAGCGCGTGCAACGCGCCGTCGAACAGTTTGGGGCAGAAGCCGTAGGGGTTCAAGATATTTACGGGGTCGCTTGCGATATCTTTTCGCCGAACGCACTGGGAGGCGTCCTGAACGATGAGACGATTCCGATGTTAAATTGCCGTGTGGTGGCAGGGGCGGCCAACAACCAGCTCAAGGAAGAAAGGCACGGGAAAATGCTGGAGGAGCGGGGGATCGTGTACGCACCTGACTACGTCATCAATGCAGGGGGAGTGATCAATATCGCAGATGAGCTGATAGGTTACAATCGGGAGAGGGCGATGAAAAAAGTAGAATCTATTTACGATACGGTGTTGAACGTCTTTGCGATTGCCGAGAGGGACGGCATTCCGAGTTATCAGGCAGCAGACCGGATGGCGGAAGAGAGAATACAGTCGATCCGTCGGTCCCGGAACCCGTTTGTAAGAGATGAAAAAAACGTGTTTCACTTGCGCCGCGGCCGACATTAGACGGTTGCGGAAAGCTTGGAAACACATATAATGTGACGAGGGGCATTTTATTCCAAAGTTTGACGTTACGTGAAAGGCGGAACTCGTTGAAAGTATAGAAGGGGGAGCGTGAGTGGAAGAGGCATACGACTTAGTTGTCATCGGGGCCGGTCCCGGCGGCTACGTGGCCGCAGTGCGGGCTGCTCAACTCGGCATGAGGGTGGCTGTCGTCGAACGGGAAAAAGTCGGCGGCGTCTGTTTGCACAAAGGTTGCATCCCGAGCAAGACATTGCTCAAGAGTGCCGAAGTGTTCGATACGGTCAGATGCGCCGGTGACTACGGTATCCTGACGGGAGAGGCAAAAGTGGATCTCATCCGAATTCAGGAACGAAAGCGCGGCATCGTGTCCCGATTACATAAAGGTGTTCAGTACTTACTCCGCAAACATAATATTGAAGTCTATCACGGCACCGGGAGAATAATGGGGGCTTCTATTTTTTCTCCGCAAACAGGCGTCGTCACCGTTGAACAAAGTGATGGAAAAGGGGGCGTGCTCAAACCGAAACACTTAATTATCGCCACGGGATCCCGTCCGCGGGAACTGAAAGGTGTCACTGCCGACGGGAACCACATCCTCTACTCGGATCACATGTTGGAACTCGACCGCCTCCCCGATTCAGTCGTCATCGTCGGCGGCGGCGCCATCGGGGTAGAATGGGCATCGATGTTGAGCGATTTCGGGGTACGCGTGACCATCGTTGAAAGTGCAGACCGCATTTTGCCCTTCGAGGACGAAGACATCAGCCGTGAAATGACGCGTCTGCTTCAAAAGCGCGGTGTCCAGTTGTTGACGCAGACGAATGTACAGCCCGAATCGGTAACGGTAGAACAAGGTGCGGTCAGTTTACATATAGGGTGCGGAGGAGAGAGGCAGAAACTCACCGCCGAACGGGTTTTGCTGTCGGTCGGGCGGGAAGCGAATGTGGACGACATCGGATTGTCCAATACCGACATTCAAGTGGTGAACGGGTTTATCGAAGTGAATGAGTGGATGCAGACGTCCGAACCTCACGTGTACGCCATTGGGGACGTTGTCGGCGGTTACCAATTGGCACACGTCGCCTCTCGTGAAGGAGTGATCGCCGTCGAGCACATGGCGGGGTTGAATCCCGAGCCGTTGAACCCGCGGTTTGTTCCGCGTTGCACGTACAGTCGCCCGGAGGTGGCCAGTGTCGGTCTCAGTGAGCAGGAAGCATCGGCTTTGGGATATGCGACAAAAACCGGAAACATCTCGTTCCGCTCCATGAGTAAAGCCCTTGTACACGGAGATGCAGACGGCTTTGTAAAAATTGTAGCCGACGCTGAGACGGACGACGTGTTAGGTGTACACATGATCGGCTCCCGTGTGACGGATCTCATTTCCGAAGCCGGTTTGGCCCGCTTGCTCGATGCGACGCCGTGGGAGCTGTCGCAAGTCGTTCGCCCCCACCCGTCACTGTCGGAAGCGTTGGGTGAAGCCGCGCTGGACGTGGAAGGCGCATCCATTCACGGTGCGTGAAGGCCCGCCCTCATACAGTCGCGCATCACGTACGTGGTGCAGGGTGGGGCATGTGCCGAAGACCGTTTCGTTTGTATTTTCAAAATAGTGAAGGAGGGACGTGCGGTGAGTGAACGCCATAAACAACTCGGTTTGACGGACGATGACCTTTTCGAGATGTATACGTACATGTTGCTTGCGCGGAAAGTGGACGAACGCATTTGGCTGTTAAATAGAGCGGGCAAAATTCCGTTTGCCATTTCGTGCCAGGGACAGGAAGGAGCTCAAGCCGGCGCCGTATTCGCCTTAAACCGCGACGTCGATTACTTATGCCCGTACTACCGGGATTTAACGATGGTGATGGCGTTCGGGCAAACTGCCCGGGAGATTATGTTGTCAACATTCGCGAAAGCTGAAGACCCGAATAGCGGTGGACGGCAAATGCCGGGACACTACGGCGATCGGCGCCGCCGCATTTTAAGCGGCTCCAGTCCCGTCGCGACACAGCTTCCCCACGCGACAGGGATTGCACTGGCGGTAAAAATGGAAAAAAAGCCGATCGTCACACTCGTCTCGCTGGGCGAAGGGTCGACGAACCAAGGGGAGTTTCACGAAGCGTGCAATTTTGCCGGGGTACACCGCTTACCGGTCATTTTCTTCTGTGAGAACAACGGTTACGCGATTTCCGTGCCAGAGAGAAAGCAGCTCGCCTGTGCCAGTGTCGCCGACAGGGCAGTCGGGTACGGTTTTCCGGGTGTGTCAGTGGATGGGAACGACCCGTTAGCTGTCTACGAAGTGGTGAAACAAGCCGTCGACCGTGCTAGGTACGGGGACGGCCCGACGTTGATCGAGGCCAGGACGTACCGCTTCACGCCGCATTCCAGTGATGACGATGACCGCAGCTATCGCAGCCGAGAAGAAGTGGAAGAGGCCCGGAAGCAGGACGCCATCGTGACCTTTCGCAAGTACTTGCGCGACGTCGGCCTTTTGACCGAGGAGAAGGAGCGCGAATTAGAAGAGTCCATTTCACAAGAAGTGGATGAAGCGACGCGGTACGCAGAAGCTGCTCCTTATCCGCCGGCGGACAGTTTGTACAAATACGTGTACGAGGAAAACTAGGGCGAGGTTGGAGTGTTTTTCGGCAGACGGTGCGAGCTTAGTTGATCGAGTCTTTCGACCTTTTTGAATGGAGGAAGTCTATGGCGATCTTATCCTACATTGAAGCAGTGACAAAAGCGCTGAAAGATGAGATGCAGCGCGACGAAAAAGTGTTTGTTATCGGCGAAGACGTGGGCGTCCGCGGCGGCGTTTTTCGCGCTACCGACGGTTTGATCGATCTTTTCGGAGAAGAGCGGGTGATCGACTCGCCGCTCTCAGAAGCGCTCATCGTCGGGGCTTCAGTCGGCGCTGCTGCTTACGGCATGCGCCCGGTGGCCGAGATCCAATTCGCCGATTTTATTATGCCCGCGGTAAACCAAATGGTGAGTGAAGCTGCCAAAATGCGCTACCGCTCGAACAACGACTGGCATTGCCCCCTCGTTGTCCGCGCCCCTTACGGAGGGGGAGTGCACGGAGCCCTTTACCACTCCCAGTGCGTCGAATCGTTCTTCTCCGGTGTGGCCGGTTTGAAAATCGTCATGCCGGCTACACCGTACGACGTGTACGGTCTGCTCGTATCGTCCATCCGGGACAACGACCCGGTCCTCTTTCTGGAGCACAAACGCTGCTACCGTTTGATTAAAGGGGAAGTGCCCGATGAACCGTTCACTGTTCCCATCGGCAAGGCAGAAGTGAAGCGGGAAGGGACGGACGTCACGGTCATCAGTTACGGCCTGACACTGCACTTCGCATTGAAAGCGGCGGAGAAGCTGGAGACAGAGGGCATCAGTGTGCACGTCCTGGATTTGCGCACCATTCGGCCGCTGGATCGGAAAGCGATTGTCGACGCAGCGCGAAAGACCGGCAAGGTGCTCATCGTTCACGAAGACAACAAAACAGGCGGTGTCGGTGGGGAAGTGTCGGCGATTGTGGCAGAAGAGGCATTGTTCGATCTCGATGCCCCGATTGTGCGTTTGGGTGGACCGGACGTTCCGGCCATGCCCTTCAGCACTCCTCTGGAAAGAGAGTACATGTTAAACGAGCAGAAGGTCGAGCAGGCGATTCGCGATTTGGCCGAATTTTGATGAAGAGGAGGTGAAGGTCGTGATGCGTGAAAAGGTGACGATGCCGCAACTCGGAGAGAGTGTGACGGAAGGAACGATTACCACTTGGTTAAAACAGCCCGGTGAGCGTATCCAGCTCTACGAGCCGCTCTGTGAAGTGACGACGGATAAAGTGAGCGCCGAAGTCCCGGCGACGGCGGCTGGTACTTTGGTTGACATTGTAGTCGAAGCCGGATCGACGGTTGCCGTGGGCGATGTCATTTGCACCATTGAAAAAAACGAGGATGAGGGTGGCAAAAGTGTTCGCCCAAAAAAAGGTGCCGCTGAAGGAGAGGAAGGCGCTGATTCAAAACGGCGTTATTCCCCTGCAGTCTTGAGGTTGGCCCAAGAACACGACATTGAGCTCGGGCTCATTGAAGGCAGTGGGCGCGGCGGACGCGTGACCCGCAAAGATGTACTCGCCTACATTGAGAAACAGAAAAAATTGACGGTTCAATCAACGGTCACGTCGTCCGCGCAACCAGACATCGAGCGAAAGGAAACGGGAGCCGTTGTGCAAAGTACCGGTGACCGGGAGATTGAACTCGACCCAGTCCGCCGCACGATTGCAGAGCGTATGGTGAAAAGCAAACAAGAAATCCCTCACGCTTGGATGATGGTAGAGGCGGATGTCACCGGACTGGTGCGTCTGCGCGAGAGAGTGAAAGACGAATTTCTCGCCCGGGAAGGCGTGCGTCTGACGTATTTGCCGTTTTTTATAAAAGCGGTAGTGGAATCGTTGAAACAGTATCCTCGGCTCAACGCTGTCTGGGCGGGGGATAAAATTATTGAGAAGAAGGAGATTAACATTTCAGTGGCGATAGCAGGCGATGATGCTCTGCACGTCCCTGTGATTCGTCATGCGGATTCCTTGAGCATTTCAGGCATTGCCAAAGCGTTGGGCAAACTCATCCACAAAGTGGCCGCCGGAGAACTGTCCGTCAGTGACACGAGAGGAGGCACGTTCACTGTCAACAACACAGGGACGTTCGGCTCCATCGCTTCCAATCCGATCATTAATGTTCCGCAGGCAGCCATCATCAGTATGGAATCCATTGTCAAGCGGCCAGTAGTTGTCAACGACGCCATTGCCATTCGCGATATGGTCCACTTTTGCCTGTCGTTGGACCACCGCATTCTGGACGGAGCGCTGGCGGGCAAGTTTATGCAGTCAGTCAAACACCAGATGGAATCGTTCGGAGACGAAACGCCGTTGTATTGAGTCAGAGGACGACATGACGAAACGAGCCCCCTCACAGTGAGGGAGCTCGTTTTTTAGTCAAGACGATTACGCACTGATAATGCCAAATTCAAACAAAGCTGCGAGGACCGTGATGGCGAGGAGGGCAACGCTGAACACTCCGCCGACTACCGCTCCGAACTTGTTGTTTGTTCTCTTGTTTTTAAGTGTTCCCCAAAAAGCGAGGACGGTCACAAGGGCTAAAATCGCTAACATCATGATTCATCACCACTTATTTCGTTATCTTCGTTGAAAAGCACATTTACGTTTAAGTATAAACCAAAAAGCTCGGGAATACCCCCTGCATTTTCATGAACACTTTATGACAGTTTTCAATCACATGAGGTGCACGACACTCATTAAAACTGTCGACAAGACCATACTAAAAACGATGAGGAGAACGACCGCTTTCATGAGCAGTCTGCGCTTCATGGTTTCGTCACCTCAATCTATTATTGTAGCGAAAAAGACAGGCATTGTCCATGAAAAGCAAATCGTTGAAGGGAGGTGTCCCACTTGGACAGGAAAATCAAAGTGCTTATCGCCAAACCGGGTCTAGACGGACATGACCGAGGAGCCCGCGTGATCGCACAAGGGCTTCGCGACGCGGGCATGGAGGTAACGTACACGGGTATCCGCAAAAGGCCTGATCAGATTGCGGATGCGGCGATTCGAGCCAATGTCGATTGCGTCGGCCTCTCTTGTTTGTCCGGTGCGCACAACGCCCTGTTTCCAGAGGTCGTACGCCTCCTCAAAGAGCGAGGGGCGGGGAATGTGCTCGTGATCGGGGGCGGCATCATCCCCGACCGGGATATTCCGTATTTACTGTCGCAAGGTATTGCTAAAATTTTTACACCGGGTACGCGAACGGCCGATGTCGCAGCGTACATTCGGGAACGATTAAGTGAGACTGAGAGAAGGAACGCAGTTTGTCTTCAGGATGCTTTTGTGTGACAATGGTGTGTGGGAGTGGAGGGAGGAGAAACACCGTGGTGAATCGCCGACGTTTGATCGACACGTTTATGGAACTCGTTCAAATTGACAGTGAGACCAGACACGAACGTCGCATTTGCGACGCGTTAAAAGGGAAGCTTTCCCGCCTCGGATTGGAAGTGGTGGAGGATGATTCGGCCGAGCGCAACGGACATGCTGCGGGCAATTTGATTGCGACGTTGAAAGGGTCGCAAAACGGGGTTCCGACCATTTTTTTTACAGCACACATGGATACGGTTTCCCCCGGAAGGGGGGTCCGACCGTCCATACGAGACGGGTACATTGTGTCCGACGGGACTACAGTGTTGGGAAGCGATGACAAGGCTGGCTTGGCGGCGCTGTTAGAAGCTGTGCACGTGTTAAAAGAGCGCAGGATCGCACACGGCGACGTACAGTTCGTGTTAACGGCGGGAGAAGAGTCGAGTCTGGCCGGTTCACGGGAACTGGATCGGTCTCTCTTAAGAGCTGAATACGGTTTTGCCCTCGACGCTAACGGTCCCGTCGGCGACATCGTCGTCGCCGCCCCGACGCAGGCCAAACTGGAGGTGGCGATCACGGGAAAATCGGCCCACGCCGGCGTAAATCCCGAAGACGGCGTGAGCGCTATCCAAGTCGCGAGTCAAGCCATCTCGAACATGCCGCTAGGGCGCGTCGACAGTGAAACGACGGCGAATATCGGCCGGTTCTCCGGTGGAGTTGCCACGAATGTCGTTTGTGACCGCGTGGACATATTAGGTGAAGCCCGCAGCCTGCATAAGGAAAAGCTAAAAGCGCAGTTGCGGGCCATGGAAACGGCCTTCCGTGAAGCAGCTCGATCCAACGGTGCCACAGCGGAGGTAGATGTGTGCATCATGTATCCGGGTTACCGGTTTACGGAACGGGACGCGGTCGTCAAGCACGCGCAAAGGGCGATGGAACGAATTGGGCGCCCCAGTCGGTTGTTGACGAGCGGAGGAGGAAGTGACGCGAACGTCTTTTCAGGGATAGGTATTCCGACGGTCAATCTGGCTGTCGGATACGAATACATCCACACGACGAAAGAGCGCATACCGGTGACAGAGCTGATCAAAGCAGCTGAGATGGTGGTGGCACTCATTCGGGAAACGCTTAATTGAGTAAGAGAAGGGGCTTACTATGACGGTGCACTGGAAGGAAGGGACAGTCGTCGAAGTTGAGGAGCAGAAGGGGGGGGTACAGTACGTTTCCGTTCGGAAGAAAGGGGAAAGCGGGGTGGAAAGGGCGATCCACTACACGGACGTACAGCCGCCTTTAAGCAAAGGGGATACCGTTGTCCTCAACACGACGGCTGTGGACTTGTCACTGGGCAGCGGAGGTTACCACTTTGTGGCGTGGAAAGTGGGCGAATTGAAAAAGGCCGAACCGCTCAAAGGTCACATTATGAAGTTGAGGTACACACCGTGGCAATTGGCTGTACAGTCTGCCGAAGAGGAAAGCTCTCCTCACCACGACGTGCTGAAGGGCGCATCCGATTTGGACGGCATGCCGGTTTTGGCCGGGGAACTGCACAGTATGCTGCCGATTCTCGTTGCGTCTTTGCGACACGTCGCGCGTGAACGCGACGCTGACTTGCGCATTGCATACGTCATGACCGACGGGGCCGCGTTGCCGATTCAGTTGAGTAAGCACGTAAGTTGGCTGAAAGAGCGCGAGTGGATCGTCGGAACGGTGACGGCCGGTCACGCCTACGGAGGGGACCTGGAAGCCGTTAACGTGTACAGCGGACTGTTGACGGCGAAGTACGTACTGGAAGCGGATGTCGCCATCGTCTTAATGGGACCGGGAATTGTCGGAACGGGGACGGCGTTTGGGTTTACGGGAGTGGAGCAGGGGCAGATCGTCAACGCGGCACACGCTTTGGGCGGTGTTCCTGTCGTCGTTCCCCGCATCAGTTTTGCAGACGGGCGGAAAAGACACTGGGGCATCAGCCACCATACGTTAACCAACCTGTCCCGCGTCGTCTTGCGCCCTACCCGGGTGGCGCTGCCGCAGTTTGAAGAAGTAGAGTGGCAAGCTCACATTGACCGGCAAATCACAGCATTGTCAGAGGCAGGCCACACTTGGATGCACATCCCGCTGAATTTAAAGGAGGTTGAAGAGCGCCTTCAGCATTACCCGCCCATAACGTCCATGGGACGCGGACTTTCTGATGACCCGGCTTTCTTTATCGGTGTTTCATGTGCAGCGGACGCCGCCTGGGCTGTCATGAGCGGGACGTGAAGCGACCTGGGGAACGGCGTTTCTCCAGCCACTGGGTGAGGGGCACGTCGGATGTGGACAACTGTTTTAACTTTGCCCTCACTTCCCACGCTTTTCCCACAAGGCGCAAACTTCTCGCCTCACAGTACATTTTCATCGCGGTACCTCCTGCGATAAAATAATCATAGGACAATCTATGCCCAAAAACAGAAAAATATACGCCAAAGGCGTAAGGTTGAGAGGAGTACACGATGTCATCATTCACCGAACGGACGATCAAACGGAATACGATTTTTGAAGGCAACATTATTAAAGTGGAGGTTGACGAAGTCCTCACGCCGAACGGAAAAACTGCAAAGCGGGAACTGGTCCGGCATCCGGGCGCCGTTGCCGTTCTTCCGCTCACTGAACACAACCGTCTCGTTGTCGTGGAACAGTTTCGGAAACCACTGGAAAAAGTGATTGTGGAAATTCCAGCGGGAAAGCTGGAGCAAGACGAGGCGCCGTTGCAGTGCGCAAAGCGTGAATTGAGAGAAGAAACGGGCTATACTGCCGACAAGTGGTCGCACTTAGTTTCGTTTTACACGTCTCCTGGATTTGCAGACGAGGAAATTCACCTGTACGTGGCGGAACATTTGCAAGCTGGGCCGAAGCAAACGGATGAGGACGAGTTTGTCAACGTGCGTGAAATCACGCTGGACGAAGCCTTTCACTTAATTGAAACAAAGGATATATGCGACGCAAAGACAGTGGCCGCAGTGTACGCTTGGCACAATCGGGAGTTGGCCAGGAGTTGAGCACACAACGGGTGTTTGCCGATTTACACATTCACATCGGGCGTACGGAAACGGGACGGCCCGTCAAAGTGACCGGCGCCCGCGACTTAACGTTTGCCAACATCGTCGCAGAGGCGAGTGAGCGGAAAGGTTTGGACATGATCGGCATCATTGACGCCGCCTCTCCGGCAGTTCAACAGGACATCGCCGCCATGTTGGACAAAGGGGCTGTCGCGGAACTGGACGGAGGCGGCCTCCAGTATGGCGGGACGACCATTTTGCTCGGGTGTGAACTGGAAGTGCGGCCGGAAGGGTTTGGCCCGGCCCACGTGTTGTGCTATGTCCCCTCTTTTGACGCAATGCAAGAGTTTACAGCTTTTTTATCTGGATACATGAGAAATACGAACCTCAGCACGCAGCGTTTCTACGGCACGATTGACGAGCTGTTCCGTCGTGTTGAAGAGTTAAACGGCGTCATCGTACCGGCTCACGTCTTTACGCCGTTCAAAAGTGTGTACGGCAGTTGTGCAGATCGGATGGCCGACGTGTTTCCGCTCAAGCGCGTCTCGGCTGTCGAGCTGGGTCTCAGTGCGGACTCGGAGATGGCGGACAGGGTGCGAGAGTTGCACCGTTACACGTTTTTGACGAACTCAGACGCCCATTCCTTGTCCAAAATTGGCCGCGAGTACAACGAGCTGCAAGTCAACGATGTCAGTTTTTCCGGTTTTACAGAAGCGCTGCAGCGGAAGGGCGGAGCGGCTGTCACAGCGAACTTCGGGCTCCACCCGCGACTGGGGAAATATCACCGTACGATGTGCAAGCAGTGTGAATCCCGCCTCCCTTACGGCGAATCCGTCTGTTCCCGCTGTGGCAGCCGGTCGATCATCAAAGGAGTGCGAGACAGGATAGGCGAAATTGAGACGGCAAGCGGGGAACACCCGCCGCACCGACCGCCGTACATCTATCAGATTCCCCTGGAGTTTATCCCAAAAGTCGGACCGAGCACGCTGCAGAAACTGTTGGATCACTTCGGAACTGAAATGAATGTTTTACACCGGGCGGACGAAGAGGAGCTCGCGGCCGTCGTCGGACAGCCGTTAGCCCGCTGCATTGTACAAGCCCGCGACTATCAGATGGCAATTGAAGACGGAGGGGGAGGGGTGTACGGCAAAGTCAACATGTAAGGAACGCCTCTGGTTCTACGTCCCCCCTTGTCCACATAAACTGGTTAAAGAAAAAAACGCCAGTCTGTCAGCGAAGTGGCCAAGGAGGATGTTTCTTTCATGCGGCGAACGTGGAACGAAACGATACAACACCATATGGAGGAGCATCTCTCCCTGTATGTGTTTACGACCGTGCTGTTTATTATGGGAATCGTGTTCGGTTCTCTCGCAGTCGGTGCGTTGACGGTAGAGCAGCGGGAGGGGTTGCTGGAGTATTTGATGCACTTTTTTAACGGGTTGGAGCAGGGGGCGGTCGCCGATGCTTCTACCGCTTTGAAACACGCAGCCGCCCATCACTTAAAGTACGTCGGGTTGATGTGGATTTTGGGACTGTCCATCATCGGAGCCCCCCTCGTTGTCGTATTGATTTTCTTAAAAGGTCTCGTCATAGGGTTTACAGTCGGCTTTTTTGTGCGTGAACTTTCATGGAACGGCTTGGGCTTCGTCTTTTTGTCGGTGTTTCCGCAAAATTTGTTGATCGTTCCCGCGATGATCATCGTCAGCGTCGCGAGCATCGCCTTTTCACTGTCACTGTTGCGCAACCGGATCATTCAACGGCGCGGAGCCATTTATCCTCAGTTCGTGTCGTACTCATTCCTCGTATTAGCCATGGCGTGCGTGCTCGTATTTGCGTCCTTTTTTGAAGCGTACGTGTCACCGAGCTTGATGCAGACGGTTGCCGGGAAATTAGGGATGGTTTGGCCCCTGTTCAGCTAACGATAACGATTTTAATTTAATAATTCCTTTTATCTGTTTGACTCCGTATTTCCGACTCGCCTATAATGGTTACATGCAGAAGGTAAGGCGGGGAGGGAGCCCGGTTTTGGATAAACGCATCGAAAAGATTAAAAACGAACTTCACGAAAAGAGTTACAAGCTGACCCCGCAGCGGGAAGCGACTCTTCGGGTGTTGCTGGAAAACGAAGAAAAACATTTGAGTGCTGAGGACGTTTACTTATTAGTGAAGGAAAAAGCGCCGGAAATCGGGCTGGCCACTGTTTACCGGACGTTAGAGTTGCTCAGTGATTTACAAATCGTCCACAAATTGAATTTCGGTGACGGAGTTGCCCGTTACGAATTTCGCGCTGACGACAAAAAGCACCACCATCACCACCTCATTTGCCTGAACTGTGGAAGCGTAGACGAAATTAAGGAAGACTGGCTGGAGACGATTGAAAAGCGGGTGGAAGACAAGTACCACTTTAAGATTGTAGATCACCACCTCATGTTTCACGGCATTTGCCACCGTTGTAGAGACAAAGTGAACGACGAAGATTCGCTGCAGATCCAAAAAGTGACGTAAAAAGCAGGTCGCTCGACCTGCTTTTTTAGTTTCGTCCCCGAACAGAGATTGATAATGTCGGAGTTGGAGGAGATAATAAGGTTGTGAGGGAGCACGCCGTCCCCCTTAAACGTGCTATAGGCGTATAATGTCAAACGGGTGCGAATACATTCGAAAGTAAACAAGCTGTTGAAAGGAGACAAAGATGATTCTCCACTTGCGTCGGATGTGGAATTGGGCTAAGCTGCTCCTCCTCTTTGTGGTGTTTACGCTTTTAGGCTACGTCCTGATCGGTTTGATAGCAGAATGGCTGAAACCTTCTTACCGCTTTGAAGAGCCTTCCGGCAGAGCGGTCAAAGTGTTTTCGTTCGATGAGCCAAATCAACCGACACACGGCATGAGCGACGGGGAACGGCTGAAGCTCTTTTACTGGACTGGTGAATGAGATGAGGAAGTGGTTGGAAGCTTTTGAACAACACGTGCGGCAGGCGAAAAAAATGGCGCCCAACACGTGTGAGTCGTATGTGAGAGACATCAACGGCTACTTGACTTTTTTGGAAAGAAACGGTATGAAACAGATTGACGGCACGACTGGAAACGACGTGCTCGCATACGTGACGTCTTTGGAAACGCAAGGGCGCTCACGGGCGACCATGGCCCGACATTTGGCCTCAATCAAAGCGTTTTATACGTTTTTGTGGGAGCTCGGGGTCGTCTCTAAAAATCCGTGTTCAGACATTTCGCTTCCGAAAGCAGAAGTGAGTACGACGCGGACGGTTTTAACT
>k87-1111865_pt1 | contig 18290 bp, 13 predicted proteins | sample MGYA00084031_6733416 | MGnify analysis MGYA00084031
ACGTGAAAATCGAGCGCCTCCTGGCCGGACAGGGCGACTCCATCGAGGACAAGTTCACCGTGATGGTGGCGGGCGGGATCCCGCCCGACGTCGTCGAGATGACGCTCAGCCAGGGAGGCGGCATGGCTCCGAAAGGCGTCTTTAAAGACTTGCGCCCGTTCTTCGAGCGGGATCCTGACGTCAGCCTTGCGGACTTTGCCCCGACGGCCGTCAACGCGCTCACCTGGTCCGACGGCACGCTGTGGGGCTTTCCCATGGACGTCTTTCCGGTTGCGAGCTATTACAACATTGATCTGTTCAATGAAGCGGGTCTGAGAACGCCCGCTGAGATGGAGCCGCGCGAGTGGAACTGGGATTATGCCCTCGAAGCGGCCCAGAAGCTGACCCGGGATCGCAACGGGGACGGCGTCACGGACCAGTGGGGTATCGACGGCGCCTGGGCGCTCGTCAACTACGCGATTCCCATGAAACAGGCAGGGGGCGGATTCTACGACCGGGACGTCGATCCGCAGCAGTCGCGCCTGCTCGACGAGCGCACGTTGGAGGCCTTTGAGTGGGTGGCCACCATCTACCGCCAAGAGGTGAACGCCAAGGATTACGAGATCGGGTTCGACCAGGGGCGCACCGGCTTCAACCTGGTGAACGGCCCGACGGGGATCAAGACGCTGAGCCAGGTGGCCACCTTTGCGTGGAATGTCGGTCCACCTTTGCACGGACCCGACAACAACGGCGGGTACGTCGCCGTCAACAGCCTGCAGATCAGTTCCTACACCGAGCACGCGGACTTGGCGTGGGAGTGGGTGAAATTCCTGGCCGCGGACGCCGGGCATCTGGAAGACTTTGTGCGGCGCACCACCCGCATCCCGTCGTACTTGCCGGTCCTGCCTTCGTATCCGGAGCTGATCGGCGACGCGCCGTCCGGCGTCACGCACTTCGTTGACGTGATCGTCCATCCGAAGAGCTTTCACCCGGCGGTGGGCCCCACGACCAGGCAGACTCACTCGCTCATCCTCAGCGGCTTCCTCGACAGGGTCGCTACCGGCCAAGCTGCCGTCCGGCAAACACTCGAAGTGCTGCACTCGCAGATTCAAGCCCTTTTGAGCAGCAGCAACTGAGGGTCGAACCAAGCGCCTCTGCCCCGGCGCTCGGCGGAGCGGCGGACGGCAGAGGCGCTTCTTTTGCGGTTCGATCCGGCGGCTAGGGGGTTTGCCACGCCTCGTCCAGCCGGGTTTGGGCGAAGGTGTTCATGTAGTTGAGGAAGTTCTCCAGGCTGTTTTGGCGATTCATGACGCTGCGGAACTCCCGGTTGAACTCGCTGCTCACTTCGGCGTAGACGGGCGTTACCGTACGGACGCGGACGTCCGGGTGTGTCAGGACCTCCAGCCAGACGGAGATGCTGTCGGGATGGTTTTCGGAGAAGAGGCGCAGGTACTCGCTCGCCGCGGGCATGTAGGCAGTCGGCCTTCCCGTCCGGCGCATGTACTCCACGACGTTCTCATAATCGGCCGTCAGGAAGCGGATCCACTCGAAGACCCACTCGGGGTGCGCGGTTTGCCGGCCGCCGCAGTATCCGTTGACCGCGATCTCGCTTCCCTGGCGGGCGGGACCCTTCGGATAGGGGGCCACTTCGTACGCGAAGGGTTGGTCCAGCTCTTCGACCAGCCCGATCCACCAGGCGCCGTCCGTCAAATTGATCGCCGTGCGCTCCTCGCTGCGGAAGGTGCTCGCCTCCGTGGTCAGCCAGTCGCGCCAGTACAGGTCGAGGTAGAACTGCAGCCCAATGCGGACGGCCGGATCGCTGGTAAAGGTGGCGCGGCGCGGCTGCACCTGCTCGTCGAAGACGTCCCCGCCCGCGTTATGGACGAAGGCCGGGACCACGCGGTTGAAACCGCTGGGGAGCAAGACGCTCCAGCGGTCGTTTACGCCGTCTCCGTCGGTGTCCGCGGAGAGCTTCGGCGAGATCTCCACGAGGGAGTCCCAATTCCAAGCCTCGCCCATCTGTTGGGGCGTGGGTACGCCCGCCTCTTGAAACAGGCGCACGTTGGCGATGCTCGTGACGGCAACCAGCTGCGAGGGGATGCAGTAAAGCTCGGCTCCCCAGCGGTAGGGAACCAGCGAGATAGGCGGAAACGCGTCGAGCGACAGGTCGCTCCGTTCTAAAAGAGGCAGCAAATCCATGAACATGTTCCGAGTGACAAGGCTCGAAATGTGCGCCGATGTGGGCTCCAGCACGTCAAAGGCGACGCCGGCGGCGGCTGCGACGACGGCCCGCTCCACGTAGTCGCCGGTGTTGGCGATCACCTCGATCGTCACTTCAGGGTGGCGCCGGCTAAACTCGAGGGCTTTCTCCCGGACATAGGCTTCGTGGGATTCGTGGTGCCCTGTGTAGACGAGGTGGGAGAGCGTGATCGGACCTGTCGACGCGGCGCCTGCTGCGGTGCAGACGGCGAGGATCGCGAGGATGCCGGCGAGCCCGGCGCAAAGAGCCCTTTTTTTGATGGGGTGGACCACGGCCGACCACCTTCCGAATGATTTGATTGAGGCTTTAAAAGAATGATTTTACAGAGTATTGGCTGTTCCTGCTTGACGAAGGTACTGGATCATCAGAGGCGGATGGAAACCCGGGCTTGCGGGACCGGGCTCGTCGCGTGTAGCAGGGCTTTTTGCCCGCTGTACGAAAGTGTAATGCGACACGAGGCCGGAGGGCGCATCCGGCCAAGAACTCTTTCAGGAGCGAATCGATGAACGGGTTTCGCTTCGTCCACGCCGCAGATCTGCACCTGGGCAGCCCCGTCGGGGGGCTTGACGGGGCGCCTCCGACGCTGCGCGAGCGCTTTGCAGAGGCGAGCTATCGCGCCCTGGAGAACATCGTCGATCTGTGCCTGGCCGAACGAGCCGATTTTCTCGTCGTCGCCGGAGACGTCTACGACACGGCCGATAGCAGCTTGCGGGCTCAAGTGCGCCTGAAGGAGCAGCTGGCGCGCCTGGCCGCCGCCGGCATTCCGGCGTACATCGCCCATGGCAACCACGATCACTGCGGCGGCGTGAGGGCTGACCTCGATTGGCCCCCGGGGGTGCACTTTTTTCCGCCGGGAGACGTGGCCGGTTACACCGTCCGGCGCGAGGGGCGGGAGCTGGCCCGCGTGTTAGGCATCAGCTATCCCCGGGCGGCGGTGCACGAAAACTACGCCAAGCGGCTGCGGCACGACGGTCCCCTGTACGGCGTCGCCGTGCTCCACGCGAACGTCGGCGCGGATCCCTCGCACGGCAACTACGCCCCCTGCCGGGTCGAAGATCTGGTGGATACGGGCTGCCACTACATCGCCCTGGGGCACATTCACGCGGGGCGGATCGTTCACCGGGAGCGGCCGTGGGCGATCTACCCGGGAAATCCCCAGGGGCGAAACCCCAAAGAGACGGGGCCTCACGGCTGTTACCTGGTTGAAGTCGACGGCAGCGGGTGGGCCTCGCCCCGCTTCGTCGCCACCGACGTCGTCCGCTGGGAACACGTCGAGCTTGCGATTGACGGTCTGGCCTCGGAACAAGAGCTGATCGACCGCCTCGGGCTCGCTCTCGCGGACCTCCTGGCGCAAGCGGAGGGCCGGGACGTCATCGCGCGGGTGACCCTCACCGGGCGCGGGCCTCTTCACAACCGCCTCCGCCGGAAAGGCGTCGTGGATGACCTCCTCGAGGAGATGCGTCGCTCGCTCGGCGAGGACGCGGAGGGCGGGCGCTTCCCCGTCTGCTGGGTTGAGTCGATCCGGTGCCGTACGCAGCCAGACTTGGACGAAGCGCGCCTGCTCCAAAGTGACAGCCTCGTCGGCGATTTCCTCCGTTTGTTCGAAGACCCGTCCTTGCATCCGTCCCTTGAAGAAGCGCTCGCGCCGCTTTTTCAGCACGCCCGGGCGCGCCGCTACCTTGCGATGCCCCAAGGGGACGAGCTGGCCGAACTCCTCGCGCAGGCCCGCCAGCTGGGCATCGACCTGCTGGTTGGGGAGGAGGGCGAGTAGATGCGCATCCGGGAGATTCAAATCGACGGGTTCGGCCGCTTTTACGGGTTGAACGTGTCCGTCCCCCGGCGCGTGGGACTCTTTCTCGGTCCCAACGAGGCGGGAAAGACGACGCTGATGGCCTTCATCCGGGCGATTCTCTTCGGTTTTGAGGACCGCCGCAGCGGCCGCAACCGCTACGAGCCTCTCGGCGGAGGCACCCACGGAGGCGCGCTGGTGGTGGTCGACTCCAAGGGGAGGGAGTATCGCATCGAGCGGACGGCGGGGCGGGCTGTGCGCGGGGACGTGCGCGTGTACACGCCCGAGGGCGTCGCCGCGGGAGAAGGGGCCGTATCGAGTCTTTTGGGCGGGATCTCGCCGGTCCTGTATCAGAACGTGTTCGCCTTCGGCTTAGAAGAGCTTGAGAACCTTAACACGCTGAAGCGGGACGAAGTGAGCGGCCACATTTACTCGGCCGGCCTGGGGCTGGGCGCTGCATCCCTCGTCGACGTGATGCGGCGGCTCGATCTGGAGATGGAGGAGCTCTTCAAGCGGGGCGGGCAAAACCCTCAGATCAACCGGCGCCTGCAGGAGCTCGAACGGCTCGATAAGGAGATCGGCGAACTGCGCCGGGAGCCGGCCGAGTACAACCAGGTGCGGGAGCGTCTGCGAGCGCTGGAGGCGGAGCTGGAGGCGGCCCAAGCCCGGGCGAGCAAGCTGGAGGCGCAGGCCCGCTGGCTGGATAAGCTCGATCAGGCGTGGGAGCCTTGGCAGCGGCTCACACGGGTGCGGGCGCGCCTTGCGGAGCTGCCCGAGATCGACGCGTTTCCTGAGGCCGGAGTCGAGCGGCTGGAGCGCCTGGAGAAGGAGCGTCAAGGCGTCCAGCGCCGTCGCGAGGCGCTGCTGCTGCGGTTGCAAGAAGCCCGGGAGCGAGCGGAGAGCCTCCGGGTCGACGAAGCGCTTCTCGCGCGCCGGGCTGAAATCCGCGCCCTCGAAGAAGAGGGCGCTTACGTGGCCCGGGTGCGGCAAACCTTGACGGAGCTCGAGACGGAGGTCAAAAGCCGGGAAGACGCCCTCGCCGCGCACCTGCGCAGCCTCGGGCCGGGGTGGGACGAGGCGGCCGTCGTCCGCTTCGACGTCTCGGTGGCGGTGCGAGAAACGGTGCGCGCACACAAGGCGGCCCTGACGGCCGCACAGGAGCGCTTCCGGGAAACCGAGATGCGTCTGGCCCAGGCTCGCCGGGAGCGCGACCGCTTGGCCGCCGAGGCCGACGAGGCGCGCAAGGCGTGGGAGGCGTTTGCCGTTCCCGAACCTCCGACCCCTTACGCTCTGGATGCCCGGCGCGAGGCTTTGGCGCGGGCGGAGAAGGGGCGCGTCGAGGTGAGCCGCCTCGAGCAGGAGCTGCGGCATGTCGCAGAGCGCCGCGGCGACCTCGAGGCCCAACTGCAGCGGCTGCGCCGGCAAGCCGAAGTGCGGCCGCGCCTTTCGGCGGCGCCGCTGATTGTCGCTGTCGTGGCGATGGTGATCGCGGCGCTGTTGGCCGCGGCGGGCCTGCCGCAGTGGGGCGCGGGGGTGGGCGCCGCGGGACTCGCATTTGCTGTGGCTGTATGGCTCATGCAAAAAGAGGCGCTGCGCCAGGAGCGCGCACGCGCCGAGGAGCTGCACGGCGAGGCGGCCCGGCTGGAGCGGGAGTACCAGCAGGCGGGCGAGCGCTTGCGGCAGATCGAAGAGAAGCTGGCGACGGCACGAGCCGCGGTCGCTGAGGCAGACCGGATCCTGGCGGGCCGGGAGCTGGCTACCCCGGCGGAGCTCGCGGAGGCTGCCCGCGCTTTGGAGGCGGAGCGCGAGGCTCACCGGGAGAAGCGGCGCTTGCACGCGGCTTACCTGGAGAAAAAGGAGGCTCTCGCCCGGGCCGAGCGCGACGCAGCCGAGGCCGAAGAGGCCAGCCACAGCGCAGCGAAGGAGCTGGAACGAAGCCGCAATACGTGGCAGAGCTGGCTTGCCGAGCGAGGGTTGGACGCCAAACTGACGCCCGACGGCGCGTTGGAAGTCTTGCGGGTGGTGGAGCAGGCGGCCGAAGCCGTAAGGAGCCGGGACGCGGCCCGCGAGCGTCTGCAGTCCTCGCAGTCGACTTGTCATCAGTTCGCCCGGCGGGTGTATGAGCTGCTCGCGGCGTGCGGCCAAGATTTGGAGAGAGCGCCGGGGCCGGCTGCGCAGGACCGGGAAGCAGACGCCGGCAGTCCACGGGTCCAGCCCGATCCGCTCGCCGCGGCGGCGCAGCTTGCTGAGGCGCTAAAAAGGGCCGAAGAGCACCTCAAGGAGCGGGCGCGCCTGGCAAGCGAGATCCGCGACATGGAACGCGAGCTTCGCGAACTGGAGCGCGAAATCGGCGACATCGACAACGCGCTGCGGGAGCTGCTGGAGCGGGGCGGTGCGGACGATCCTGAAACCTTTCGCACCCGGGAAGGAATCTACCGCGAGCGCAAAGCGCTTCACGATGAGCGCGTCGGGTTGGAGGGCCAGCTCACGATGTTGGCCCGGCCCGACAAGGATCGGGCCCAGCTCGAACAGGCTCTGGAGTCCTTCGACGCGTCAAGCTTGAAGGAGGCGCTGGCGGAAGCGGCTGCAGCGAGCCAGAAGGCGCGGGAGGAGTATTCGGAAAGACTCCGGGAGCAAGGAAGCCTCAAGGAGAGGCTTTCCCAGCTGGAAAAGAGCGAGGCGCTGGCCTTGAAAGTGCAGGAGCGGGAGATGCACCGGGCGGCGCTGGAGGAGGAGGCCCGGCGGTGGGCGGTGCTGGCCCTGTGCCGCCACGTTCTGGAGCGGGCCCGGGAGCGCCACGAGCGCGAGCGCCAGCCGGCCGTCTTGCGGCGCGCTTCCCACTACTTTGCCACGATGACCCGGGGCGAGTTTGAGCGCGTCGTGTCGCCCATCGGGGAGAAAGAGCTTTACGTGGAGCGGCGGGGCGGCAAGCGGCTGACGACGGGCGCGCTCAGCCGGGGCACGGCCGAGCAGCTATACCTTGCCATGCGCTTCGCCTTGGTGCGGGAGTTCGCATCCCGCTCGCTGGCCTTGCCCATCGTCTTAGACGACGTCTTCGTCAACTTTGATCCCGACCGGCTCCGGGCGGCGCTGGAAGTGGTGCGGGAGGTGAGCGAACACCACCAGACGCTGATGTTCACCTGTCATCCCCACGTGGCCGAGGCGGCGTGCCAGGTGATCCCCGAGTGCGAGCCGATCTCGCTCGGGGCCTTGGAGGCGCTTGGCGAGGCCGCCGCCGCCTCTGAGGGATGATCGCGGCTGGGCCCGGCGTGCAAGGAGCGCCGCGGGCGCCGGAAAGGGCCCGGCGCGCGGGGCCAAGCCCGGCCGGGCGCAGCCGGACCGGCCCCGGGCTCGCCGGCGGAGTGACCGGGCCTTGTGCCCCTCACGCCGCCTCGAAGCGGACCGAGGCGCCCGACTCGGTCGAGCGAATCAGCGCGTCGATAACCCGCAGGGTGGTCAAGTTATTCCGGCCGCTCATCGGAGGCTCCTCGCCGGTCACGATGTAGCGGTGGAAGAGCCGGGCCAGCTCTTCGTTGCCCGAAGCCTTGGGCAGGGCAACTTGCTCCGCGCCCTCTTTGCCGAGGAACTGGAGGCCGCCCTGGGCGCTGTCGTAGACAAGGGCGCCCTTTTCAAATTCGGCCCGCAGCATCAGCGTCGAGCCCGCACTTTGCGCGTTGGAGGTGCCGAAGTAGGTGCCCCGCACCCCGTCGGCAAAGGTGAGGTGGCAAAGGACGCTGGACTCGGAGGGCCAGTCGCACCAGGGCGGGCGGAAACTTTCGCCCCGGACCTCGGTCACCTCTTGGCCGACGATGGCAAGGAGCGTGTCGATCTGGTGCACGCCCTGCTGCCAAAGGTGCATGTGGGGCGTGGTCGGGTAGGGGGCCCGGCGGGCTTTGAAGTGGTTGACGACCACGTAACCGAGCCGGCCGTACGCTCCGCTTCGGACCGCTTGCTGGAATGCGACGGCGACGGGGTTCAGCCGGTCATTCTGGCCGACCAGGAGGCACAGGCTCTTTGCCCGGGCCAGCGCGACGAGGCGTTCCGCCTCCTCCAGGTCGTACGTGAACGGCTTCTCGACAAAGACGTGGCGCCCGTGGCGCAGGGCGGTCTCCACCTGAGCAGCATGGAACTGCGGCGGCGTCGAGATCACCACCGCGTCGCAGGATACCTTCCCGAGGGCTTCCTCCAGCGACCGGAAGCACGCGGCCTGGGAAAGTCCCGTCTCAGCCCGTCCCTGAGCGAGGGCGTCCTCGGAGATGTCGACCAGCCCCACTACTTCCCAATCCGCCGAGGCGTGGTACACCCTCCGGTGAACGGCGCCCCGGTTGGCGACTCCCACGTGCAGGCTGCGCAGCACCTGCCTGGACATGGCTCACGACTCCTTTGCAGGTTCGAATTGAAAATTCACTGCCGACATTAGCGCTTCGGGCGGCGCGTTCCTTTGTCCGGCCAGGTCACGAATTCAAGGCATTCTTCTTTTTCCAACCTCGATGCGGGGAACCGAGCGATCGACTGGGGCGTTACTGGGCGAACACGCTCACCCGCCCCACCGCGTCGGCCGCTTCCCGCGCCAGTAAAGTCCAGCGGGTCGACTCGAGCGCCTCGGCCGGGGGAAGCACCATCGCGTCGGGCCCGTGCTCAATGCCGCGGAAGAAGTCGTCGACCGCACTGTGAGTCGTGACCAGGGGAACGTCCTCCGGGCCTTTGGCGGCCGTAACCAACACCACGCGGCGCTGGAGGGGAAGCACTTCGATGGTGCCTTCCGTGCCGGTGAAAATCGCGCGGGTGTCGCCGTGATAAGGAGCCGCGGCCGGGGTGAGCCAGCTCGCCTCGAACGCGCCGACGGTTCCATCCCTCAAGCGGAGCAGGATGTGGCCGGCATCTTCGAAATCGGGGTCGCCCGACGTGCCGTAGTTGCCGTGCAGCGCCGTCAGGTGGGCGATCTGATCGTGGGTGGCCCCTGTCACCCAGCGGAAGATGTCAAGGTCGTGAATCGCCAGGTCGACGATGATTCCACCGTAGGTCTCGCGGGAGAACATCCAGTCGGGGCGGGTGCTGCGGTTCAATTTATGCGGCCGGCACAGCCACGCATGGACCAAGCGGCCAATGGCGCCCTCTTGGATGAGCCGCCGGGCCGTGGCGTACTCGGGCGAGAAGCGCAGCGTCAGCAGGACCGAGAGGATCGCCTGCGAGCTTTTTGCTGCGCGTTCGAGCTCCTCTAGATCGGCGAGGGACGTCGCGACCGGCTTGTCCGCGACGACGTGGATCCCTTGCGCCAGGCAGGTCGCGGCGATCCGGGCCTTCTCGGAGTTGACGGGCGCCAGGCCGACGGCGTCGACGCGCTGGTCGGAGAGGAGTTCGTCGAGGGTTGCGTAGCCGGGCACGCTTAACTCGTCGGTGTACGCCCGGCGCAGGGATTCGTCGGAATCGACCACGCCCACCAGGCGGTGCTCGGGATGGTTTTGTACGTAGCGGATGACGCTGCGAATGTGGCCGTGACGGACGCCGACGACCGCGATGTTCATCGGGGTGCCTCCTTTGAGCGCTTCCTTGTGAGCGCTTCCCGGGAAATGGGACGCGATCCCGCTTCTGGGTTAAATCTGTGGGGGGAAATTCCTTTCGCGGCGCCGCGCAGGGTGCGCAAGCGAACGACCGCCGCGGAAAAAGTAAAAGTCTTCATAAATTTGGAAGGGAATCCGAGCGCTCTTCCTCAACTAATACTTCGGGTGATGACCAACCTCCATATGTACTCCGCGGAACTGGCGCTGTCCACCCTCGGCGATCGCGCCGGCTCCTTGCACGCTCCCGTCCTGATTCTCCAGGGCGAGCGGGACGCGAACGTGCCGCCCCGGGGCGCGTCCGTTCTGGCGGCGAGTTTGGCGCTGGCGGGTAGCTCCGACGTGACGTTAAAGATGTACCCGACTCTGGGGCACTCGCTGGGGGAGACGCCGGCGCGTGAGCAAGATAACTTCCAGCCCATTGCAGAGCAGCCGTTGAACGACGTGGTCGCGTGGCTGAAAGAGCGGGTCGATGCGAGTAGCGGAGAGCGTTGAGGGGGAGGCGGCTTGAGGTGAGCAGGGTGATCTTCACCGCGTTGGTTTTGGCGTCGCTCGTAATCGTCGCGTCGCTCTTCGTCCTGGCGCCGCAGGCGGCAAAGGCGCATCCCCTTTGGCAGCCGCCCGAAGCGGCGACCGAGCTCAGCGCTCGAATTTACCGCACTCAACTTGCGGCGCGTCTGGCCCCTTATCTCAACATGACGGACGAGCAGCTGCGGGCTCTCCTCGACAACGCCGGCCGAGCAAATCCCCAAAACATCGAGATGGTCGCGGTCACCTACGATCTGGCCCTCCTCTACCACCTGTCCGGATCGCTGGAGGCCGCTCACCGGGCCGCCGTGCTTCTCCTCCGGTACGCCGAAGTGTTTCCCCATTGGCCGAAAGAGTACTGTACCGGTTCCTGCGGCATATGGACGTCGTGGTACCACAACGACCTCGAGACCCCGATGCACCTGGCCTTGGCCTACGACCTGATCTACCACAGCGGCGCCTTCGAAACCATCGGGCCGGAGGCCAAAGCGCGAGTGAGGGAGTTCCTCGTCGAGGTCGTGAAAGCCGACCTGAACTACCGGCTGTACGTCTTTAACTGGGCCTTCTACCGCGGCCAGGCCCTGGTGGTCTTCGGCCGTGTGTTGGAAGACCCCGAGCTGACGCATTTGGGCTACTGGTTCTACGACAAGACGCTGCACGAGTACTACACCTACGACGGCTTCATGTCGGAGGGAACCTACAGCTACCATCTCCAGATGACCCCGCGCTTTATCGCCGAGAGCCACACCCGTTTCATGAACGGCTACTCCGACCCGCCGGGTTACGTTCACGTTCCCTTCGAGCCCGAGTACGATGCCGAGCGCATCGACAATTTCGACACGTCCAAGTACGCCGCCGCTTGGGCGCGGATGAACGCGAGCCTGCGGGAGACGGCGCTTCCCAACCGGGAGTTTCCCATCCTAAACGACACGCACTACTTCCCCGACGGGGCGAGGGGAAGAGACGGCTCCCCGCCCGAAGGCTCGTTGCTGCTGCCCGGGATCGGCCACGCGATCCTCGCCTACGGCCAGGGGCGGGACCAGACCCAGGCCCGGCTTGACTTCAGCCCGGCGCTCAACCATCACCACAAGGATGCGTTGCACCTCATCTTTTACGCCAAGGGCCGCGAGGTGGTGGGGGGAACCGGTTACAACGCCGGCGACCGGGCGTGGAATACGACCACCTTCAACCAAAACTTGGTTTCGGTGAACGAAAGGGAGCAGAAGGGAGCGTACTGGGTCTACTGGACTGACTCGCCTTACGTGCCCGGCATGCCGCGCCGGCCGGTCCGGCGCGCTTCGTTCCTCGACGTCGACACGAACCACCACAACAACCTCCTGCTGTGGGAACCCGGTTACCGGGGCGACACCGAGGTGCAAGTGGTGGAGGTGGACGCGACCGACGCGTACCGGGACGATGTTGACCTGTACCGCCGGCTCCTGGCGCTGGTTCACATCGGCGACGGCGACACCTACCTGGTCGACTTCTTCCGGGTTCGGGGCGGCAGCCGCTACGACTGGCAGCTGCACGGCGGTCACACCCCATACACGCTGAGCACGAATTTGGAAATGGAGCCCGTAGCGGGCGCACTGGGGACGGGAGGAGGCGCTTACGAAGGGATCACCGAGCTTGAGATGGCTGAAACCGCCGACACGTGGGAGGCCGTCCTCGACTACGGGAGCGTGCGGAACCGCATCGTGATGGCCGGCGCGGCCGGAACCGCCGTCTACCGCGGCCGGGGGCAAACCTCACCGCCGTGGGACCAGCCTAACCGCTACGAAAAGCAGGATTACCTGGTGGTGCGCCGGGACGCTGAGCCGGCCGAGACCGTCGATTACCTGGCGGTCCACGAAGTGTACGCGGAACGTCCGAAGATCCGGGCCATCGAGAAGCTGAGTTTCGAAGGCGATCCCGGGGGCACGGCGGTGGGCATCGCCGTCCATCTGGAGGACGGCACGACCGACTACGTGATTCACACACTGGACGATCAGGCGCCTTACCCCGAGTACCGCGTTCAGGGCGTTGACGGCTTGGCCGTGCGCGGCCGCTTCGCCCACGTGAGGGTGAAAGATGGCCAGGTGCAGTGGCTGAAGCTGCTGCAGGGCGGCGAGCTGCGCTACGGCGACCGCGTGATGCGGGCGGCCACCGGAGATTACTCCCACCGGGGCCAGGTGCTGCGCGTCCACCGCAAGGAGCGGGGAGCGGCCGAGAACAGCTTCGAAGTGGACGTGGCGCTGCCCGAGGACGGCAGCCTAAGCGGAAAGGCGCTCATCGTCGAGTGGGGGAACGGCTGGACGTGGGGCTACACGATCGAGCGTGTCGAGGGGACGCGGATCCTTGTCGCCGAAGAGCCCGGGTTTGATTATGACGGCGGCGGGAGCGTGTCCATGCGCTACTTCCCTGTCGGCGAATACCCCGGACCGGTGCGGTTTTTGATCCCGGGATCGGCGTACATGGACGCTTCGGGCACGGTCACGGCGACAGGGGCGAGTGAATGAAGGGGTTACAAGCAAATTGACGTAACATTCGGACCAATAAAGTCACGAACATGGAGGTGAGGGCTCGCAGTCGGCGAGCGTCAGCGACGAAGAGGCCCGGTGACACAGTTTGGCCGTCAAAGTGTAGTGTGAAAAGAAGAAGCGGAAAAATGCGACGCTAACGGTGGGAGGGAGTGCCTTGCACGCTGCCCGAAACGGCGCGACGAAGAGTCTGAAAACTGCTAATCGAATGGGTGCGTGGGCGGTTTTAAAGTCCTTTGTGGCCGTGCTCATCGGCTGGCTCATCGCTGTCGATGGGGCGATGGCCGTGACGACGATCCATTTCTACTACCGCAGCGGCGGCGTCCGGGATCAATTGGTTCAAGCCTGGATCGAGGCCTTTGAGGCCCAAAACCCTGATGTGCACGTGGAGTGGATCCCGGCCGTCGATGCGTGGCAAGATAAGCTCCTCGTCGAAATGGCAGCCGGAACGGCGCCCGACATTACGGAGTTCTGGGGCGATTTCGGTCAAAAACTGGCGCGCGAAGGGCTCCTCCTTGACCTGAGGCCTTACGTCGAAAGGGATATGTCGCCTGAGGAGGTGGCCGACTTCTTCCCGGCGCTGTGGGAGACGACGTTTGTCCAGTTTGGCCCCAGAAAAGGGGTGCAGTTCTCTCTTCCCCGCTACATCAACACGATGGTCACCTACTTTAACGCCGACGCGTTCGCCCAGGCCGGGCTGGAGGACCCGATCAGCCTCGACAGGCGGGGCGAGTGGACGTGGGCGACGATGCGAGAAGCGGCGATCAAGCTCACCCGGCGCGACGGCAGCGTGGTGACGCGCTGGGGCTTTATGACGACCACCAGTGACTGGAACCGCATGGCCCAGTGGCTGTGGGAGGCGGGCGGCGACTGGATGGATCCCGAGGATCCCAAGCGGTTCATCGGGGACCAGCCCGAGGCGGTCTCGGCGATCGCTTTTTTGCACGAGATGATCTGGGAGCTGGGGGTGGCTCGCAACAACCTGAGCGGAACCGAATTTATTAACGGGAACGCCGCCATGGCAGACGATGGAATTCACGCGATCTTTAACAACTACGAGGCGGGAATCGCCGGCTCGTTCGACTGGAACGTCGCGCCGCGGCCGAAGGGCCCGAACGGGCGCAAACCGTGGGCCGTCGACGACGCTTTCGGCATTTGGTCGGGAACCCGGCACCCCGATGAGGCGTGGCGCTTCTTGAAGTTCCTCGCCTCCCGCGAGGGCCAGGAGATCATGAGCACCATCGAAGGGCTTGCACCGACGCGGCGGTCGGTCGCCCCCGTCTACTTGAGTCAGAGCGACCGGCTGAATCTGGACGTATTTGTCGAAAGCATGGTCGACGCCCGCGTCGGTGTCGCCGCCCGCACGGCGGGCGATACGGTCCAAGTGGGCCAGGCGATCAACCAGGCCCTTCAAGAGTCGCTCGTTAACAACCAACGGCCGTACGTGCAGGCGGCAGCGACGGCCAAGGCGGTCATCGATTCCATCATTGCGGAGACGGCGGGTTTTTGAGGGCGCTGTCGCGGAAGGGCGCCGGCCGCCGGGTGCAATTGAACCCGGCGCGCCGGCGCGACTTTTTTAATGAGCGCGGCATTCGCTTGGCAACGAGCTTAAGGGGCTGCGGTGTGCGCCTCTTTGAGCAGGGAGTTCACTTGGTCTGCCACTTCGTTCATCGCCTGAGCTGCCGATTTTCTTCCGTCCCAAACCTGGTTCCACTGAGCTCGGATGGCCTGGTCGATGGCGCTCCAGTTGGTGGCAAAGCGCAGCGTCCAGATGCGTCCGAAAAGGAGCGCTGTGACAAAGACCATGTTGTTCCGGCCGGGGTAGAGGTGGTTCTGCGATTCGAGGTAGTAGTCCCAGTAGTTGCGGTGTGAGGGAACTCGAGTGACCGCATCGGTGTAACGCTTCACGCCCTCTTCCACCAGCATGAGCTCGCGGATGATCTGCCAAGCCAGCTCCTTGTGTTTGCTGGTCGCCCCAATGGCGAACCCGTTGGGGTAAAAGACCGTGGCCCGCTCCGATCCCTTCGGCATGGCGGCGAGGTCCCATTCCAGGAAGGTTTGGTCCCTCAGATTTCCTAAGTACCAGTTTCCATTCACGTTCATGGCAGCCGTGCCGGCGATGAAGTTGCCGCCCACGACCCGGGTAATGTTGCGCAGATCGGCGAGCCTTTGGAGGGCGTCGATGACTCCCGGCTCCGTGCCGAGGAACCGGGTAAGGCCTTCGTCGACCCAGTCGTATCCCCACAGCCACGGGTAAAAGTAGAAGTGGCCGAAGCTCATAATGCCGAACTGATCGGGCGTCCCGTCGCCGTTGGTGTCCGCGGTGAGGCGGCGGGCGGCTTCCGCGAATTCGTCCCAAGTCCACTCGTCGGAAGCCCAGTCGGTCGTGGGGTAGGTTAATCCGGCGTTGTCAAACATCTGCCTGTTGTAGAAGAGCGCGTTCGAGCTGGTCTCGGCCGGGATCGCGTACTGCGCTCCCTGGTAGGAGAACGTTTCGACGGTGAGGGGGATGAAATCGGTTTGGAGATTGACGCCCTCTCGCTCAAGGAAGGGCGTCAGGTCGGTGAGCAGTCCGGCGACCACCAGCGCTCTCACTTGCTGCTGGTCGATGCGAATGATGTCGGGGAGGACGTCGCCGGCAGCCATCACGAACGCTCTTTCCACCAGCTGGGTATCGGGAGCGTGGACAATGTTGATTTCGACGTCGTACTTCACTTCGAGATCCGCCATCATCTTGGCGAGGAGGTCGCCCACTTCACCGCCTACGTGGTGGAGGTACGTGAGGCTCACACCCGCGTTGGTCAGGGGAGGGTGTGTTGCCATCAGTCCGGCGATGAGCAGGAAAAGCAGCGCAGCTCTTGTCAAATCATTCACCACCTTGTTGTTGATTTTTGTCCGCGGAGATATCGTTAAGAGTCTGTGAATTAATGAGAAGACCTCCGGATTGGCTTTGATCCTCGGGGCGGGGCCGCACAGCGGGACCTCGTTCGGGCGGGCAAGATCACCGGTCGCAAATTTACAGGTCTTCAAAACCGCCAAAACGTCGACACAGGGGTGCCAACAGATCGAATGAAGATGCACGAGGGCGAGGTCGATATCAATCGTACGGTCGTTCAGCGATTGATTGCGGAGCAGTTCCCAAAGCTGGCGCATTTGCCGCTGCGCGAGGTTCAATCGACCGGGACGGTAAACGCCATTTACCGGCTCGGCGATGACCTTTGCGTGCGGCTGCCGCGAATGGAACAGGGGAGAGTGAGCCTGGAAAAGGAATGGACATGGCTGCCGTGCCTTGCTCCGCACTTGTCTGTTCGCGTTCCAAGGCCGGTCGCCATGGGCGAACCTATGGACTGCTTTCCTTTCCGCTGGGCGATCTACCAGTGGATCGACGGCGCGCCTTATGCCGATGGACTCGTGGAAGACGAGTGTGACGCAGCAAGGGAACTGGCAAGGTTCGTCGTCGAGTTGCGCTCGATACCACCGGCGATTGACGCACCGCGAGGGGGACGGCGGCCACTGCGGGAACTCGATGCTGTGACGCGTGAAGCCATCGAGGCGGCAGGCGATGTGATCGACAGCCGAGCGGCGCTCGCGGTTTGGCAGAGCGCGCTCCAAGCCCCGCCTTGGGACGGATCAGCAGTGTGGATACACGCCGACTTGCTCAGGCCGAACATTCTCGTCGAGGCCGGCCGGCTCGCCGCGGTCATCGATTTTGGCAGCGCGGGAGTGGGTGATCCGGCTGCTGATGTTATCCCTGCGTGGTCTGTATTCGGTCCCGAGGGACGAGAGGTGTTCCGCCGTGAGCTCGACGTTGACGAGGGTACATGGAATCGGGCGCGGGGCTTCGCTCTGCATCAAGCAGCCCTGATCATCCCGTATTATCGCGTCACAAACCCTCGATTCGTCGCGCTGGCTAAACGCACCGTCGAGGAGATTCTCGCGGAACGGTAAGCTCAAACGCTCTCTTCAACGACCTTCCGTTCCGATCATCACAAGGTTTTCCTCGCTGTCTTGAAAGACGGCAAACACTTCACGCCCGTCCCACGGTGCGTCCGTCGGCTCCGTCGTGAAGAGCACGCCCTTCTCTTTGAGCTGCCGGTAGCTTTGAAAGACGTCGTCGACCGTCAGGACCAAGCTGGGGACGCCGTCCCTGGCCGTCTCGGCCGTTTTGCGGGTAAGCAAGATCTTCGTCTGCGAACCTGGTATCTGGAGCGTAATCCAGCGCCATCCCTCGTGATACGGCCGGTCCTGCGCGACGCGAAACCCCAGCTTCTCGGTGTAAAAGGCCACGGCCCGATCTTGATCCACAACGGGAAGCTCTGTGAACCGCACGTACATGCGCGCGTGCACCCTCTCCGTCGAACGTAACAGTGTCCCACCAGGCGCCCTGAGCGCCAACCCGATTATAGCTCTCCCCCTTCCTCATTGTCTTGTAAAAACTGGACATGATTCGGCGGCGGACCCTCTCGCGGACGGGCAAGGTAGGCGCGGTAGGCGGTCGGATCGACTCCGGTCAAGGACGTAACATCTTTGATGAAATGGGATTGGTCGAAGTAGCCGTAGGAGACGACGATTTCGTCCCAGCGGGCTGCCGGGCATTTCAATAGGTGTTTGTGAACGTGGCGGAAGCGGACCGTGCGCGCGAAAAACTTGGGCGGAAGCCCGATCACACGCTTAAAGAGCCGGTCCACGCTGCGCATCGATAGACCGGCGGCTCGGCTGAGGTCGCGGACGGAGATCAGGCCGCGGTGATGTTCCATTTCTTGGACCCAGCTCATCACGCGCCGGTATTCGGGGAGCACGGCCATGCGCGAGAGGAAAAAGTGGTCGAGCAGGTCTACTTGGGCTTGAATGCGGCCGGCTGCCCAAAACAGCTTCTCTTCCAAGGCGGCGCCTTCGGGGCCGAGGCCGTCGGACAGTCCGACGGTGTACCCGGACAATTCATGGACGGGGATGCGGACGAACGCCGACAAGCCGCCGGGGCGAAACCGGACGCCGATGAGGTGGAGCCTGCCGCGTTGCCGGATGCGCACAGGGTAGCGGCGCTGGGCGTCGACGTTCGAGGCGCGAATCAACGCCCGGTCGGCTGACTCACCCCCTTTGATGCGGACGTAAGGACTGTCATAAGTAAAGACGATATCCGCCCTTCCGTCGGTGAAGATCAGCTCGTCGAGGTAGCCCGGGGGCTCGACCGTCGTATTGAGAAACCAGTAGCACTCAATAAAGGGGCGCAGTGCTGCATGGGGAAGGCGGATCCGGTAGATAGCAGGCACCTCCCCGGGGCTCACGATGGCACGAAAAGCACGACCTTGATTCCGTATAAAAGGAATAATTCCTGTGTTTAGAGATCAGTGCAGGGAATGCCCCCGGGGGGTGGAAAATGTCAGGAATATCTCGTTCCGTGATCACGACCGCTGCGAGGAGGGAGAACCACCCATGCGCGGACGCCTTATGGCGCGAGGAGCTCTTTTGCTGATGCTCGCTGCCCTTGTTGCCTGGCCGGCGGCGGCACAAAGCCCGGAGAGCAGCGAGGCAGCACAGGCGGCGTCGAACATCCTTGTCAACGGCTCCTTCGACGGGGGGCTTGAAGGGTGGGAGACTTGGACGCCAAGGGGAAACCCCGAGATTCGCTACGACGAGACGGTGTATCGCAGCGCGCC
>k87-971433_pt1 | contig 18214 bp, 22 predicted proteins | sample MGYA00084031_6733416 | MGnify analysis MGYA00084031
CCTGGATCCGATCAAGCTCTGGATCGTCAGCGGGAGTCGCGTACTCTTTCCCTTCTGAGTCGAACATGACCGGCTGACCCTTCAAACGCTGCAGGATGATCCGCTCGCCATTGTGGGCGAGTGTGGCCCCGTCCTCAGGACGATCGTGGAAGAACGCGAGAATCGCACGGATCATGTCCAGAACAGCTCGATAGCGGTCATCGCGACTCAGGTTAGGGAACCGGAAAGTTGCGCTAGTTATTTCTACATCGCCAAACAACTCGATATCTCTCGTCGAGATTCTCCTCGATCGGGTCGACGGCGGTGAGGAGTACGATATCGCCGCGACGTGCGACATTATCTCCAATGACTTCGCAATTCAGTTGCCTGACGAAATATTCGATGATCTCCTGAGCGGAGAGTGTCGTGGCTGTCTGAAAATCGTACTCTAGTGCCACCTCTTGGTTTTCCTCCTCGTCTCAAGGGTATAGGTCAATGACTCGACTGTTTCTAACTAGCTTCGCCCCTCGTAGACCTGATATGGGGTGAGTGTGAAGGTGGTTTATAATTTGTTGTAGGGTAACTGAGGTATCTGTCAGATTAAGGATTAATCGCTCTGCTTAACCCTTGCGAACTTTCCTGCTCGGGACCTTTCTGATCTGACCTGCGTTTGTGCTTTTATCTGGGGCGTAACAATCCCAATAATTTCCTGTGATGAGATAGTCGGGATTTGTGTCGTTCGGTCTTCCTGACGGATCCTGGATGACGTCGTAGCCGTTGCGGGCGAGTAGCAGCGCGTTTTCGTTCTCGCGGCGTAGTCCTCGATCATCCCTACTTGTAGGGTGAGCTTTCTTGGCGGATCCACTCGGTAGACGGCCAGGGGCATACGGCAGAGTGGGGCGGGTACGCCCGGCCACGCTGACCTGGATCGCCTGGGGTGCGGGGCCGGTGCCGACAGCTGTGGTGGTCGCCTGGCCGGTGATGACCGCCAGGTAGCTTTCCAGCTTCACCGTAGCCGACTGCAGCAGCAGGATCGCCTTGTCAACGAGGCGTTGCCGGTGCTGCGGGCGGCTACCGCAGCGGCGGGCCTGTCGTGGGTCGAGCCGGCGGTGATCTGTCGCAGCCGCTGCACCGCGCGTTCCCCATGGGCGTGGTGGGCCTGTAGTTGTGCCACGGGAAGTTGATCCAGCACGTTTCGAATGGCGGCGACCAGTTCCTGAAGCGCGCTGCTCACCGCGTCTCCTTCTTGCTACACATCAGAGGCCGACGGGTTTTAAAGCTCGGTGACGTACGCGGTGCACTCTTCAATGGCGGCCTGCCAAGCGGTTACCGCGCCTACTCCAAGGCCTGCCCGCCCGCAGTGAGATCGGCTAAGCCCGTTATCGCGTCGGCATGGCGGCTGCCGGTCAGCACGGCCGCCATCGTCCCGGCCAGATGATCGACCCGCTACTGGCAGGCGGCTATCTCAGTAACTGGTCGCTGGTACGCCACATCGGATACCGCGCTCTTGATTGCGGCGATACTAGCGATACTCACCGCCCCTCACCATATTTGGCTTACCGGAAGATAGCGGAAAAGATAGCAGGTGGGCGGGACAAGCGGAATCTATAATTCTGCTCGGGAAGCGATCAGACGACTGAGGTAGCTAATGAGCCTGTGGCGCGGTTACGAAGCATGCGCCTATGAACACGTCATAAGGACGGCAGGAGGGAACGCGAGGCGACGGTCAGCTCGCTGTGCCTCTTCCAGATCAGGACAGCTGTATCTGGTTCTTCCGGACTGATCATGGACGGACAGACTGAGGCGGTAGGGTACTCATCGTTCGTATGAGTTCAGTCTCAGCTGTGAATGATCCTTCAGAAATATACGCCGTGATGCCGCCACCTGACCGTCATCGATACCGAACGGTCTGGTTTCCGCGAAAACGCGTATGCCCTGAAGCGCAGCTGATTTCGGCGATGAGAGCACTGGGCCTTTACGCTTACTTGACCCGTCGCGTCCCTAAAAGGCGCCGCTGGATGTCCGCAGTGCGAAGCGGCTATGCGTTACGCGGGGAGAGCAGGGTCGGGGATGAGGAGGTGGCAACGTCCTTCTCACGCATGTGTCCTTCTCACGCATGTGCCGGCATGGGAGTACGCGGCGGCGCAGCGGTGCTGCAGTGGTTAGCAACGGCAAGGTCGCCCGAGGCTGTGGCTGGTGGGCGGAGTGCTACTTGCCTGTGCGGCGGACGAGTCTGTTGAACAGCTGCTTTGCTCTCCGCTGGTTCTCAGGCTTGGCGGCCTGCCGACGCACGATCTGCACGGCCGTGGCGGCGAGCCCAGCCTTCAAGGCTCCCTTGAACAACCCCATGATCTCCTCCCCACACGGTGTTTCGCGGGAGTCTGGTGCCCGTTTTCGAAGCGTTCTAACCCCATGGGCGGGCAAAGCATGTGTGATAAGTGGGGATTTCACATGATCTGGGATAAAGATTCTGGTTATCTCTGATTGTGCGAAGAGTGAAGAGGAGCGGCGCTGGCGGCTCACACCGTCGGATCGCGTCGTGCATGGCCAGAGTCCCATCCTCGCCGTAGCCGCAGTCACCTCGACGGCTCTCTGCCTCAATCCGAGACACGGCCGTGCCTTATTGCAATAGATTGGCAACTGCATAATTATGGTGATTAGAGACGTGGTGTCATCCGGTCGCGGACTGACTATCAACCGTGTTGTGTCGATACATGGCGCTATGTCATGCATACGCCGCTGCGTTCTTGCTCTGGAGGGAACCGTTCGTGAGCACATACACGCTGCCTGAGCTGCCCTATGACTACGCGGCTCTGGAGCCGCACATCAGCGGAGAGATCTTGGAGCTACACCACGACAAGCACCACGCCGCGTACGTCAAAGGCGCCAACGAGACCTTGGAGCGGATCGCCGAGGCGCGCGAGAAGGGGGACTTCTCCAGCCTGGTGGGGCTCGAGAAGACGCTTGCCTTCAACGTCTCCGGCCACGTGCTGCACAGCCTGTACTGGCAGAACATGTCTCCGGATGGCGGCGGTCGTCCCGAGGGGGAGCTGGCCGAGGCGATCAACGAGCACTTCGGATCGTTCGAGCGGTTCCACGCCCAGATGTCGGCGGCCACGACGGCGGTGCAGGGATCTGGATGGGGAGTGCTCTCCTATGAGCCAACCAGTCAGCGGTTGATCGTGGAGCAGGTCTACGACCACCACGGGAACGTCGGAGTCGGTTCGGTGCCGCTGCTGGCCTTCGACGCTTGGGAGCACGCCTACTACCTGCAGTACCGCAATGTTCGGGCGGACTTCGTCAAGGCGATGTGGGAGGTCGTCAACTGGCCGGATGTCGCCGCCCGTTACGTCGCCGCCCGCGCCCAGCATCGGTCAGGCGATTGAGGTGAGTACGCCCGGTCGCGATGAGGTCCTCGCCGCCGTCCTGCCGCCGGCGTTGGAGTTGACGGCGGCTTTCGCGCTCTCGTCTGATGATCCTTTGGCTGGGGCGACGTTGTACTGGGAGACGGTACGCCGGATTGTGGAGGAGGCTCTCAGGGACGCCGATCCGTCCCGTGCCATCGCCGAGTTGCTTTTCGGGCTGTCGGCCCTGGCCGCCATCTTGTTGGACGAGCTGGCCGCGAGTACCGGCCGGGATCGGGGCGAGGTGTTGACCACACTGCAGCGTACGTATCTGGCCGGTTGAGTCACCGCAGCCCGACGCGATCAACTGGGCGCTTTGATTCGGGAACGCCGCCTCGGCGCGTGCTGGCGGCTCGCGAACACAGGTGGTGAATGTGGCGTACCCCGTGACCAGGGCTTTGGTGTGACCGCGAGCTCTGATCACGGGGTGACGCATGACGGTGAGGCTGCCCGGTGAGGTCAGTGGATCAGCGCCGGTTCGCTGGTCTCCTCACGCCGAGGCACTCCCGAGCGGAGCAGCAGACCGCACAGCAGGGCACCGACGGCGAAGATGCCGGCCGACCACAGGAACGCGACGTCGTAGCTGTGCAGCAGGGACTGCGTCACCACCTCGGGGGTGGGCGTCCGGCCCACCAGGTAGTCAGAGGCGGCCTGCGCAGCCAGGGTGTTCAGCAACGCGGTCCCCATGGAGCCACCCACCTGCTGAGAAGTGTTGACCGTGGCGGAGGCGACCCCGGCGTCCGAGGGTTCCACCCCTAAGGTCGCGCCATTCATAGCGGGTGCCATGACCAGGCCGAAGCCGATTCCGGCGATGACCAGTGGGGGCAGGACATGGCTGACGTAGGAGCTGTCGGCGTCGAGCCAGGTCATCCACACCATGCAGGCGGCCGCGATCAGCAGGCCCAGCACCACCAGCGGGCGGGAACCGATACGGGGAAGCAGGGCCGCCGTCGCGGTGGTCGCGGAGAGCATGATCGCCATGGCCATGGGCATGAAGGCCAGGCCGGTGCGAATCGGGGAGTATTGGAGGATGATCTGCAGGTAGTAGGTGAGGAACAGGAACACCCCGAACATGCCGGCGCCGATGACGAAGACGGCCAGGTAGGAGCCGGCGCGGTCCCGGTGGAGCAGGATGCGGGGCGGGAGCAGCGGGTGTGCCACGACGGTCTGCAGCCACCAGAAGATCGCTAGGAACACACCGGCGGCGACCAGGAAACCCCAGGACATGGGGTCGCTCCAGCCGTATGTCTCGACGTTGGAGAAGCCGTACACGAGGGCGAACAGGCCAGCCGAGACGGTGATTACGCCGGGGATGTCGAGCTTGGGTCGGACCGCCGGCCGGTTCTGGCTTAGCAGCGCCAGGCCGCCGAGGACGGCGACGAAGGCGATCGGCACGTTGACGTACAGGCACCAACGCCAGGAGGCGTACTCGGTGAGGACCCCGCCCAGCAGCAGACCGATGGCGCCTCCAGAGCCGGCGATCGCGCCGTAGATACCGAACGCCTTGCCACGTTCGGCAGGGTCGGTGAAGGTGGTGGTCAGCAGGGAGAGCGCGGCGGGGGCGAGCAAGGCACCGAAGACGCCCTGCAAGGCACGGGCGATGATCAACAGGGCGAAGCCGTTGGCGATACCCCCTAAAGCGGAGGCGGCGGCGAAGCCAATCAACCCCACAATGAATGTGGTTTTGCGGCCGACCACGTCCGCGATACGGCCACCCAGCAGAAGCAGGCTGCCGAAGGCCAGGGCGTACGCGGTGATGACCCACTGACGGTCGCTGTCAGTGAAGCCGAGGTCCATCTGAACGGTGGGTAAGGCGATATTCACGATGGTGGCGTCGAGAACCACCATGAGCTGAGCGAGGCCGAGGACCGCCAGGCTGAGCCAACGCCGCGCGTGGTGTGGATCGCGGGCTTCGGGGGTCGAAGGGCCTGGGGTGGCGCGTACATGCGCAGGGGTGGTCGTTGACGTCATGCGCGTCCTTCCATAAGAGGAGATCCCGTCTCCGTTTCCGGTGCCACAATAGCATTAAGCGGAGGTGGCACCTCCGCTTGGTTAGAATGGTCATATGCCCTGGTCGGATACCCCGCCCTCCCGGCCGTTGCGCCGAGACGCCGAGCGCAACCTCCAGCGCATCCTCGCCACCGCCAGACGGGTATTCGCCGCACGTGGCTTGGGGGCCACCCTCGATGACATCGCCGCTGCCGCTGGTGTGGGGGTCGGGACGGTCTACCGGCGGTTTCCGAACAAGAAGGCGTTGCTCAAGGCGCTTTTCGGCAACAAGATCCGGGAGTTGGTGGAGATCGCCCAAGAGGCCCTTCAGCAGCCGAGCGGGTGGCAGGGGCTGTGTTTCTTCTTGGAGCGCGCGCACGCTGTGCAGGCTCAGGACCGCGGGCTGCGGCAAATGTTGATGTGTGACCGGGACGAGGGGGACCAGGCGAGTCAGACCCAGAGGGAGTTGGGGCCGCTGGTGGCCGACTTGATCCGTCGCGCCCAAGCCGAGGGGGCGCTCCGATCAGATCTGACCGCCACCGACATTCCGCTGATTGCGGTCATGATCAGCGGGATCATGGATCAGTGCAGTGCCGTCAAACCGGAACTGTGGCGCCGCTACCTGACCATCATCCTGGATGGACTGCGGGCCACACGCGACGCTGCCACTCCTTTAACGGTCGATCCGCTCACCGAGGAGCAGATCGAACGCGTCATGGGTCAGGGCGCGCCATGCGCTGGACACGGCGATCGAGGAGCCAAGACCGATACGACCAGCAGACCATAGGCTGCGATCGCAGGACACACGGTACGCCGTGAGCTATGCGACCGCCCGTGCGTCACCACCCGGCGTGCGGGTGCCCTCGGGGACAGGTTTGCACCGGAGTGGTCAAGCCGTGGGAGCAGCGCATTCACCCATCGAACAGAGCCTGGATCGCCTCGCGTACCCGCTGCATGGTGGCGCCGGTGACGATGCCCACCGGCTCACCGCAGGGCCAGGTGCGGGTGAGGCGTTCGATATCCACCGAGCCGCCTAACGGATCGGCGTCGACTAACGCGATCCGATACGGCGGAGCGTCCAGGGAGCCGTGCCGGATCGGAACCACCCAAGGGGTGTGTGTCTTGTTGTGGGCGTCACCGCTCACCACTAACACCCGGTAGCGACCGTCCGTTGTGATGTGGTCGTATATCTCACCTTGTCTTATTACTCGAACCCGGTCGGTAGCCGGTGTCCGTCGGTCCCGTGTGCCCTGTCCCATATCCGCATCGCCTCGGCATCGCCCGCTGCGCGGTTGAATTCCTATAACGTCGGGCGGTATCCGCTATGGTGGCGGCTCGGATCACTCGCGTTATCCAGGCCGACACGTTCAGGCCAACCACGTGTGTCCGTGTTTTCGCCGTCGTGATAACGGCCTGAGCGAGTGAGGCTGTGATGTCGGTTATAGCCGTACTGGTGACGGTAATCATGTCCACCGGGTGCCCGCCAGTCGCCGGTTTTCCGGGGTGTCCGGTCGTATCTTCTCCGGTTACGGGGTAGGGAAGCGGGAATCATGGGGCACCGTGTTCTTCTTTCCGTGATCGCGTAGCTGCATACGGTCACATTCTGATCGATATCCGAAGCACATAAAAGGGGATAAATTCCCCTTGACGTCAAGCTCCGGAAGCAGAACGCGACCGTCGGGCGAAGTAGATCACCGCCGGTGGAATGTTACGCCATATTGCTCGGCTTACCACGACTTCCTCGAAAGCACGTTCCAAACGGGCGTGGAAACGCCGTGCCGGCGGTGTCCAACGGGCATGGATGTAGGCGAAAGTCGTGAACGTAGCGTGGGGAGACAGGACCTGAGTGACTCCCCTCATGATGGCGTCCTGTGTTTTTTGGGGGAATGCCGCCCAGGGAAGCCCACTGATGACGACATCAACCTGTGCGATCCCCCGTTCGGCCAATAGGGCAGGCAGCGTCGCCGCGTCGGCTTCCACGACGTCCACTTCTGGATAGCGGGAACGCAACCAGGCGGTGAAGCGCGGGTTGAGCTCCACGGCCACGTGCCGGCCGCGTCCCTTCAGACGTTCTTGGATCACGCGAGTGAAGGAGCCAGTGCCAGGGCCGAGTTCGACCACCACCGGATCGCCGCGTTCAGGAATCGGCGCGGTGATCTCCCGCGCTAACCGGTGAGAACTGGGCGCCACCGCGCCTACTCGCAGTGGATCCCGGACGAATTCTCGAAGAAACGCGCCGATCTGACTCCCCATGGGCGATGAGGGTAACGATGCCCTCTCTCAGTGGTGAGCGGGGACCGTCGTCAATCGCTGGAGCAGGGTGTCGGTGAAGGCGTCCAAGTCACTGGGGCCGCGGGAGGTGATCAGATTTCCGTCCTCCACCACTGCGGCGTCGGTCCAGCGAGCACCAGCGTTGATCAGGTCGGTCCGCACCGACGGATACGACGTGACCTGCCGGCCACGCAACACATCGGCCTCGACCAGCAACCACGGACCGTGACATACCGCCGCGACCGGTTTACCGGCGCGTGTGATCTGTCGGGTCAGTTCGACGATCTGTGGATCGGTACGCAGTTTGTCAGGGGAGTACCCGCCGGGGATCACCAGCGCGTCCACATCCTCCGGAGTAATCTCCTGGGCGCTGAACTCGGTGGTGAATGTCCCGCCCTGCTTACCGGTGACCGTTCCTCGCTCCTGGCCGATGACCATGACCTGATGCCCGGAGTCCCGTAGTTTCCGGTAGGGCACCTCGAATTCAGAGTCCTCGACCATGTCGCCGATGATGAACGCCACCGTGGCCATGGGAAACGCCTCCCTCACTGTGGTCCGGGTGTTCTCCACCCCCTTCCCAGTCAGGCGCTCCCGCTAACGCCGGCGCTCGTGTGGGTTTTCTCGAAGAAGGGTTATCCGCTCCGTCGAGGGGCGTTCGCAGGCCTGTCAGGCCTTGCCAGAGCGGTATTCCGGCGCAGCCCTCACCAGGGCGGTAGCCCGGTGCGCAGTCGCGCGTTCTCAGCACGAAGCTGAGCGTTCTCGGTCGCCAGGGCCACGTTACGAGCCTCCAGCTTGGTGACGCGGGCCTCCAGCTTGGTGACGCGGGCCTGCAACTCGGCGCTGCGCGCTTCCAACTCCAGGATCCGACGCACCCCCGCCAGCGTGATTCCTTGACTGGTCAGCTCGGCGATGCGTCGCACCAGCTGCACCTCGGTGTCGCTGTAGTGACGGATCCCACCAGCGCTGCGCTGGGGCCGGATCAACCCGGCGCGTTCGTACGCCCGCAGTTTGTGCGCTTCAACTCCGGTCAGCTGAGTGACCACGGAGATGACGTAAACCCCCTGCTCAGGGTGCCAGCCAGCGGCCCGAGCCGCCGCGGGGCGAGCGGCCCGGCCGGATGGCCAGGATGGGGCGTCAGACGTTGGCACTCTCGACTCCTGACTGCTAGACGCTCGCTCTTTTTTGTTGTATCAATGTAAGTGACTTGAGTCTGTAGGACTCAAGGTTCCTGAGGTAGCGAACGGAGTTAGGAGTTAGAGGAGAAGGCGACGATGCTGGTGCGGACCGAGCTGGTGAGGACGGACCCGTTCCGGGAGCTGGATCGACTGGCCGAGTGGGTCTTCAGCACCCCCACTCGTCCGGCGGCTCTGCGGATGGACGCCTACCGCAAGGACGACTGGTTCTACGTTGACTTCGACATCCCGGGGATCGCTCCCGAGGACATCGACGTCACTGTGGAACGCAACGTCCTGACCGTTCGGGCGGAGCGGCGTGACCCCGACGATCAGGGCGTGCAGGTGATCGCCTCAGAGCGGCCCCGCGGGACCTTCACCCGTCAGGTGTTCCTGAGCGACACCCTCGACACCGACAAGCTGGAGGCCGACTACGAGAACGGTGTGCTGCGCGTACGGATCCCGGTGCGTGAGGCTGCCAAGCCGCGCCGGATCAGCATCGGCACCCGGAACGAACGGCACGAGCTCACCCGGTGAGCGGTCATGACAGCGCGTGTCGCGCAGAAGAAACAGAAGTAGCAGAAGTAGGGGGAGCACGCGAGGCTCGATCCCGATCCGGATCGGGCCTCGCGTTATGAGGAGGGTGCTTTCACCGGCAGTTCTGCGCCGGACTGGGGCTCAAGGGCCGGGGCTGGAGCAAACGATCCGTTCTGCTCGTCCCCGTCATCCACGGGCGCCATGGTCACCGGAAGCCTGCCGTGGGGCAGGGACGGAGGGGAGACCCGCAGAACCGACGACGCCACGGGCTCCGAGACGCTCAGGAAGCGTGCGGTATCCACCTGCTCCGTGCACTCCGTTGACGGCGCAGCGACCTGACGGACAAGCGGTGTCGGGACCGGAGTCGGCACCGGATGCTGCGGCTCAGCCCAACGGGTCAACGCCAGAACCGCCGCGAGCGTAATTACGAAACCACCCGCCGCCAGCCACTCCCGTCCGGGCTGGATCTGATCCCCTAAAAAGCACAGCCCCACCGCGGCCGCCGGTGCCGTGGAGGCTGCGTCCATGGAGGCCACCGCCGCCGTGGTGCTTCCCCGCTGCAAAGCCAGACCCAGCAGTAACTGCCCCACCAGGGAATGCGCGATCAGCACATACAGCAAGGGGTCGATGAGGACGACAGGTACGGCGGTGAAGTTCGCCAGCGGGCGGGAGGCCACCGCGGCTGCGCCAAACGCGAGGCCGGCGAGGGCGCCCAGCGTGACGGCACCCGGCACGCCGTGCAGGCGTACCGCTGCGAAGGCGAATCCGCCGATCACCGCCAGCGCCGCTGCCAGGGCGACCACGACGATGAGGCCGGCGTCGTGGGACGGACCCGGCTTCGCCGAGATCACCAACGACAGCACCCCAAGACCCAGCAGTGCCAAAAGCGCCAGCTCGGCACCGGATAACCGCCATTTGAGGAGCACGATCCCGAGGAGCGCCGTCACCCCGAGGCCGGCCGCGACGCTGGCCTGCACTAAAAACAGCGGCAGGTCACGCCGTGCCAGGAACGCCAGCAGGTACCCCAGACACTGACACCCCACACCGGCCACGTACGGGCGTTCACGAACGAGCCGGAGCAGCACACGAGGGTGGAGAGTCTGATGCGCCTTCACCCGGGCCGCCGCTACCGCCTGCAAGAAGTTCGCCACCCCATAGGCGACGATCATCGCCGCCAGATACAACCAGCCCGCAGACATCCGGGCGAGGATAGCGGGTCAGCCGTCCGGGAATGTGACGCTAGGCACGTGCAGCGGCCGTACCTCGGGAGACAGTCATTCCAAGGTGCGGCTGCCGTGAAGCAGACCCAGTACCTCCTCGTGCAGGTTGCCGTTGGTGGCGACCGCGCTTCCCCCGTCGGGCCCGGGACGGCCCGACAGGTCAGTGAAGCGACCCCCGGCCTCGGTGACGATGGGAACCAGTGCCGCCAGATCCCACAGCGACACCTCCGGTTCGGCGGCGATATCCACCGCGCCCTCGGCGACCAGCATGTAGCTGTAGAAATCACCGTACGCGCGGCTGCGCCAGACCCGGCGGTTCAGCTCCAGGATCTCGCGTAACCGGCCCCGCTCCTCCCAGCCGTGCAGCGAGGAGTAGCTGAAGGAGGCGTCCTCAATGGACCGTACCCCCGAGACCTGGATCCGGGTGGCCTGCGACTGGTGCCTGCCGGCATAGGCCCCACTGCCGAGGGCCGCCCACCAGCGACGCCCCAACGCCGGGGCGGTCACCAGCCCGACCACCGGCTGATCCCCCTCCAACAGCGCGATCAGCGTCGCCCAGACCGGCACCCCTCGGACGAAGTTCGCCGTCCCGTCGATCGGATCGATCACCCAGCGACGGTTGCCTGGACCGGCGGCGGCCTCGGTGGCGCCGAACTCCTCCCCAAGAATGGCGTCGCGCGGGCGGGCACGAGCCAGGATCGCGCGCAGCGCTTCCTCGATGGCGGTGTCGGCGTCGGTGACCGGGGTCAGATCCGGCTTGGAGTCGATCTTCAGGTCGAGAGCCCGGAACCGGGCGGTGGAGATGGAGTCCGCGCTGTCGGCAAGGACATGCGCAAGTGACAGGTCATCGGCGTACCGGCTCATGCGCGCAACCTACCCGGACGGGTGGAACCGGTTGCCGCGACACCGGCAGCAAGCTCCACACGGCTCACCGTGTAGGAGTCTCCGATGGGCTTCGTCACCCACATTCTTATGCCTTCGGCGGTTGTTTCAATCATCGGACTGCCAGGTCATTCAGTGTCGCATTCAGGGGGTGGGTTCCTCGCCGGAACGAGAGGCGAGCAGCCGGCGGAAGGAGGCCAGCCGGCGTGGATCAGCATGTCCAGCGGCCACCCAGGCGTCCAGGCCGCAGCCGGGAGTGTTGTCGGCGTGGTCGCAGTTGGGTGGGCAGTCAACGGTGCCGTCGGCCAGGTCCGGGAATCCGTGCAGCAAGCTTGACGGTGACACATGGGCCAGGCCAAAAGACCGCACCCCCGGGGTGTCGACGATCCAACCACCGTCGGGAAGCGGCAGCGCTACCACATTGGTGGAGGTGTGCCGTCCTTTGCCGATCGCGCTCACCACACCAACGGCCCGCTGCGCGTCAGGCACCAGTCGGTTGACCAAAGTGGACTTGCCGACCCCGGAATGACCCACCAACACCGACAACCTGCCGGCCAGGCGGTGCTCCAGTTCTACCAGCGGTTTCCCCAGCTGACAGGTGACATGGTCCAGATCCAGGTCCGCGTAGTAGGCCAACACCTCATCGGGCGAGGCCAGGTCGGCCTTTGTTAAACACAGCAACGGGGTGATGTCGGCGTCATAGGCGGCCACCAGACACCGATCGATGAATCCGGTACGCGGCGGCGGATCAGCCAACGAAGAGACGATCACTAGCTGGTCGGCGTTGGCCACGATCACCCGTTCGGTGGGGTCGTCGTCATCGGCGGTACGCCGCAACGTTGAGGTGCGAGATTCGATACGCACAATCCGTGCCAGGCTGCCGGGCCGTCCAGACAGGTCACCGACGAGGGCCACCCGGTCACCCACCACCACCGACCGGCGTCCCAACTCACGGGCACGCATCGCCACCACCGTGATCCCGTTCACGGCGCAGGTGTAGCGGCCCCGGTCGACGCCCACGACAAAGCCGGTGACGGCATCGTCGTGACGGGGACGGATGCGGGTACGCGGACGCGAGCCGCGACCCGGCCTGATCCGGACGTCGTCCTCGTCATACTCCCGAATACGCATAGATCAGTTCCCGTGCACCGCGTGCTCCCCGAGCATGGCGGTCCACAACTCGGTGAATGTCGGCAGGGTCTTGGAGGTACAAGAAACATCGGATAGCACAAGGCCGTCCACGGCCAATCCGATGATCGCGCCGGCCATGGCCAGTCGATGGTCGCCGTGGGTCTGGAACGTGCCGCCGCGCAACGGCCGGGGGTGGATCTGGAGGCTGTCGGACTCCTCACGCACCTCGCAGCCGAGCGCAGTCAGCTCACGAGCCAGCGCGGTCAGTCGGTCATTCTCATGCCCTCGGATCCGGCTGAGACCGCGGAGAAACGAGGGAGAGTCGGCCAGTGCGCAGACGGCGGCCACCATCGGTACAAGCTCCTCAAGTTCTGACAGGTCGACATCTAAACCTTGGACCCGGCCGGTACCGCGGACGGTCAGACCAGCGGGGGTCAGGGCGCATTGCCCACCCATCTGGTTCAGGAGCTGCCGTAACGCGTCACCGCCGGGTTGGATGGTCCGGGAAGGCCAGCCCGGCACCGTGATAGTGCCACCGGTCACCACGGCGGCGGCCAGGAACGGGGCGGCGTTGGACAGATCGGGTTCGATGGTCCAGCCCCGGCCGGTCAACCGGCCAGGCTCCACCACCCAGGTGTGGGCTGTGGAGTCATCCACGGCGGCGCCCACCGACCGCAGCATCTCCACGGTCATTCGGATGTGGGCAGGGCTGGGGACCCGGGGACCGGAGTGTCGGACCACCACGCCGTGATCGAAGTCCGGCGCAGCCAGCAGGAGACCGGACACCAGTTGACTGGAGGCTGAGGCGTCTATGGTCACCTCGCCTCCGCGTACCCTTCCGATGCCTCGAATCGTGAAGGGAAGCCCACCGCGCCCACCGTCCTCGACGGTGACCCCCAGCTGGCGCAACGCCTCCAGCAGAGGAGCCAGGGTGCGCTGGCGGGCACCGGGCTCCCCGTCGAAGGTGATCTCACCGTCGGCGAGTCCGGCTATGGGAGGCAGAAAACGCATCACGGTGCCGGCGAGGCCGACATTCACATGCGCAGGCCCGCGCAGCGGGCGAGGACGGATGACCCACAGGTCCTCGTCTACCGTCGAGATATGCGTCCCCATGGCACGCAGCCCACCGGCCATCAGGTCGGTGTCCCGGGCCGACAGTGGGCCACGTAATGTGCTCGGCCCGACCGAGATCGCGGCGAGAATTAACGCGCGTGCCGTCATTGATTTTGAACCCGGCAAGGTCACGGTGGCGGTGACCGGACCGGACGCGCGCGGTGCCTCCCAACGTGTCGGCCCAGCGGGCTGACGCCGGCCGTTTTGGGTGATTGTGACCGGCATGGCGGTGCCCCCCACGACTCCGGTGTTCTTGTCCACGGCTACCAGTCAACACCATGAAATCCGGATGTCCGCTGCTCGCGACCGGCCCGTGCATCACGGTCTGCGTAGGGGGCGTCACCGTCTGACGGCCTGGGTATCTGTCGGGCGGCACGCTCTGGGGAGCAAGGAAGACCGTAGGGCGCTTAGCCTTCCCGACAGGCAGCAGCAAGATCAGGAGGGTAGGGATGGGACACGGCTGGGCCCGGCCAGTCGCTGGAGCGATAGGGGCGCTGTGTGCCGTGATGGTAGGCGCCCCGGCGTACGCGGAGCCTCCCAGCGGGGGACGCCAGTGGTTCTACGACCTGTGGGAGGTGGAGTCGGCGATCTGGGCTCACGCCCAGGGGGACGGTGTCACGGTGGCGGTGCTGGACAGCGGTGTGCAGGCCGATGTACCGGACCTGGCCGAGGCGGTGCTCCCCGGCGCTGACTTCACCGGAGAGACCAGGGACGGCCGCGAAGACAGTGACCCGGATGGGCACGGTACGGCGATGGCGTCGATCATCGCGGCGGCCGAGGGTGGGGCGGAGCTGACAGGTCTGGCGCCACAGGCACGGATCCTGCCGGTCAACATCGGTATCTACAGCTCAGAAGACGAAGCTCAGGTGCTGGCGGAGGCCATCCGGTGGGCCGGCGATAACGGGGCCGACGTCATCAGCATGTCGATTGGCATGGTGGACAGCACCGCACCGAACGGCTGCCCCACGGTGGTCCAGGACGCGGTGACCTATGTGATTGAGGAGCACGACACGGTCGTCGTCGCGGCGACGGGCAATGAGGGTGCGGACGTCAACGTGGTCAACTACCCCGCCTCCTGCCGCGGGGTGGTGGGGGTCGGTGCCGTCAATGAGAACCTGCGTCCTTCGTATTTCTCTCAGCGGCGTCCGTACGTGGACCTGGCGGCGCCCGGTGAAAGCGTGTTTGCCCTGAACCGCGACGGTGAGCTGGAACTGATCGAGGGCACCAGCCCGGCCACCGCTTTAGTCTCCGCCAGCGTGGCGCTGCTGCGTTCGGCGTACCCGGAGGAATCCGGACGCCAAGTGGTGAGCCGTCTGCTGCGCACCCTGGTGAACACCCCACCACCAGGGCAGCGCCACATCAGCGTCGGGTTCGGCGTGATCGATCCAGCCGCCGCGTTAGCGACCGACAGTCCACCGGCCGACGTATCCAACCCGATCTATGACGAGATCGGGGCGGCGGTGTGGGGAGCCCAGCCCTATGACGGACCGTTATCGACGCCGGGCACCTCGACGCAGGCCAGTACCGAGCCGTCAGCAGCGACCGACGGGACCAACCGCGGCTGGGCGGTGGCGGCGATCGCTGCCATGACCGTGCTGGCCGCGGCGGTGCTGAGCGTCATGGGGATGCGGTACATGAGGTTTCGGTCGGCGCCGAAACAGGATTCACGTCATAATGGGGCGGCTGTAGCAGTCAAGAACAGGTATGGTTCGGATACATGTGCGGGCGCTATTCATCCAGTCGAGGAGCAGCGGAACTCGCCGCCATCTTCGACGCCGAAGACACCACCGACGCCCGCCTCATCCCCAGGTACAACATCGCCCCCACGATGACGGTCCCGATCATCCGATTGAGTGATTCGGGTTCCTCCCCGACCCGTATCCTCAGCGGTGCTCGGTGGGGGTTAGTGCCGTCCTGGGCCTCCGATCTGCGGATCGGTAATCGCATGATCAACGCGCGGGCTGAAACGGTTGCCACTACCCGTTCCTACCGAAACGCGTTCGCGCGGCGCCGCTGCCTGGTCCCCGCCGACGGTTGGTACGAATGGCACCGTTCCGACACTGGCGGTAAGCAGGCGTTCTACTTCACGCCAGCGGACGGCGGAGTCTTGGCCTTCGCGGGGCTGTGGGAGACCTGGGGACCGGACAAAATGGTCACCTGCACGATCGTGACCACCAGCGCGCTTGGTGAAATGCGTCACATCCATGATCGGATGCCGCTGGCGTTATCGCCGGACCGCTGGAGCGCCTGGCTGGGCGAGGAACCGGCGGATGACCTCCTGGCGCCTCCAGACCCCGATTTCCTCTCTGGCCTGGAGATCCGCCCAGTCGGACCGGCGGTCGGTAACGTGCGAAACAACTATCCGGAGCTGACGCACCGGGTCGATCCAAAGGCACCGACCACCCCTAACCCGACGACGGGTTCGACTCTGTTCTGAACTGGATCAACTACTCTCCGGAGTCGGACTCGAGGTTCTATTTCGGGCAGGAGGTGTCCCCACTCCTTGCCCGCCAGCGTCGCTGTGGGGTACAACACAACGCCGGTACGGGTGGCCAACCGCACCGTTGTCCGTTCACAACTCCGATCACCCACAGGGGAGGTGGGTGCATGACCCGGGCGCGCATGCCCCGTCCGCACGAGGTTGCCGCCGCACGCCGCGACCCGCGACTGCTTCGGGCCTGGCGGGCCCGCAACGACGATCCGAGCTGGCGGGGAAGAGGACGCTGCCAGAGCGTCGATCCCGAGACCTTCTTCCCGGCACCCAGTGAGCCGGCGGACGCCGCACTGGCGCTCTGTCGCTCCTGTGAGGTCCAAGGTGCTTGCCTGGCCTGGGCATTGGAAGCGGGGGACTGCAACGGCGTATGGGGAGCCACCACGCCGCGGGAGCGACGGGCGATGTTGGTGGCTTGGCGCAGTGGAAAAATCGGCGCTGTCAGCGCCTCGTAGCGGCGTTCCGTCGCCTCACGCACCTGTCTGACGACCGATGTCCCTCACGGTCACAAGTCGCCGTCCGCGCGACAATCGCGCACTTTTCACCCTCATCCTCGCATCGATTCACCAAGGCATCGGCCCATCAACCGGCCACCGGTGACCCGACGTGACCCGCCGGGACGGTGACTTCTTGTCATACGCCTCATACACCGAGCTATCGCGCGCCTCACGATGAACGCGCGCCGATAGCGCACGGCATGATGTCACGGTGAGCGAGGATTTCCCCGTGGCCACTCGGTATGGACCGGCCCGGGTGGATGTGGTTCTTCCCGAGGCGTCCACCGGTGCGCCATTGAGCTTGCTCGTCCTAGGCCACGGCGCGGGCGGTGACGTTGACGCACCCGACCTCGTCGCGGTGCGAGAGGCGGTAACGCCGCGGCGGGTGGCGGTCGCGCGGGTGACCCAGCCATATCGAGTGGCGGGGCGCCGCGCGCCCGCCCCGGCCCGCCAGCTTGACGAGGCCTGGAGCGCCGTGATCGCGGTGCTGCGTGATCGATACGGACCCCACCTACCTCTGGTGGTCGGTGGCCGCTCCAGCGGAGCCAGAGTGGCGTGTCGGACCGCCCAAGCCGTCGGCGCGGTCGGGGTGGTGGCTTTGGCTTTCCCTCTGCACCCGCCTCGGCGGCCGGAGCGTGATAGGGCCGAGGAATTGCGGACTGGTGTGCCTGTCCTGGTGGTTAACGGCGAACGGGACCCCTTCGGTATCCCCACGGCCAGTTCCGGGGTCAGCGTGCGTGTGGTGCCCGCTGCCGACCACTCATTGCGTCGAGATCCAGCAACCGTGGCCGCTCACGTGCTGGAGTGGATGACGAAGCATGGTTGGGCGGCATAACGGGTGGCGAGCCTCACAATCAGGAGGTTGGCGCCCGCAACCACGGCATCTGCGGAATGCTTTTGACCTCTATTCCGTTGCACACGCCGGAGGCAAAGTCGTCCGGACGGATGGTGGCGACTGCGCACAGTAACTTTTGCGTCACAGTTGCTCTGGTCGAACCGGCGGCTACCAAGGAAGGAGCGAGGTGGTGTGGTGACACTGTGTCAAAAGCAGTCGCAGAAGGCACCCGAACCCGAACGGTTACGGGACCTGCTGAGGGCTCCTGAGTGGCCTGCCCGGATGGACCAGATTCAGCAGGCGGCATCTCGCTTCGGCGGCGTATCCTCTGCGCAGGCCTGGCGGGAGGGGAACAGCGACGTGGTACGAGCGGAGACGGCTGAAGCGCGGCGAGCCCGGTTCGAGCGGGACGCGTTGCCATTCGTCGACCAGCTCTACGCCGCGGCGCTGCGGATGACGCGTAACGCAGCAGACGCCGAGGATTTGGTGCAGGAGACCTTCCTTAAGGCGTTCGCGGCCTTCCACCAGTTTGAGGAAGGAACCAACCTCAAGGCCTGGCTGTACCGCATTCTGACCAACACCTATATCAATTCCTACCGTCGCCGCCAGCGGCAGCCTGCCCAGAGCCCAACGGATGAGATCACCGATTGGCAGTTGGCGGAAGCGGAGTCGCACACCTCAAGCGGACTGAAG
>k87-918491_pt1 | contig 18192 bp, 15 predicted proteins | sample MGYA00084031_6733416 | MGnify analysis MGYA00084031
ACGGGCTGGCCAAGTACCCTTACATTCGCGAGTCGCGGCGCATCAAGGCGCACTTTACCATCTTGGAGCAGCACGTCGGCGCCGACGCCCGGCAAAGCCGCAAGGCCGAGTACTTCCATGACAGCGTCGGCGTCGGCTATTACCGGATCGACCTGCATCCCAGCACCGGCGGGGACAACTACATCGACATCCCGTCTTGCCCCTTTCAAATCCCGCTGGGCAGTCTCATTCCGATCCGCATGGAGAATCTCTTGCCGGCGTGCAAGAACATCGGGATGACGCACATCACGACGGGCTGCTACCGCTTGCACCCCGTCGAGTGGAATATCGGCGAGTCGGCGGGCTACCTTGCCTCCTACTGCCTTGAGCACGGCATTCCGCCCGTGGCGGTCCGGGAGCAGCCTCGCCTTGGGGATTTTCAGAAGCTGCTGGTCTCGGAAGGGATCGAACTCGCGTGGCCGGACATCGGTCCCAGACCGCTCGCCCCGGCGCGCGTCTCGCTTTCCCAGTGGTGAGCGCCTCGCGCCCGCCTCTGTTGCGTGACTTGTTCGTGTGCACGATGCCAGGAGGTCACAGAAAGGCATGAGCAAACCCCGGGTGGCATTTTTGATCGGCCAGTCCCTGATGTCCCAGCTCTTTGAGGAAAAGGTGATCCAGCAAATTGAGGCGCTGACCGAGCCGCGCTACGCGGCCTGCGAGGGCGCCCCCGGCGCCGGCGAGGCTGCACAGCTGCTTCAAGGTGCGCAGATCGCCGTCTGCTCGTGGGGATCGCCCCGTTTCGACGCGGCGCTCCTGGAGAGAGCGCCCGAGCTGCGGAAGGTGATTTACGCCGCCGGTTCGGTGAAGCCCATTGTCACCCCGGAGCTGGCCGCGAGGGGAATCGTCGTCACTTCAGGGGCCGCCGTCATCGCCCGCAACGTCGCTGAGGCCACGTTGGGATACATCATCGTCGGCCTGAAAAACGGATGGAGGATCGCCGCCGAGGTGCGCCGGGGGAACTGGCGGCGCACCCCGGAGCGGGAGCGGGTGAGAGAGCTTTTCGGCCTGACGGTGGGTGTCGTGGGTGCCGGACAGGTGGGCCGCGCCGTTCTCGAGCTGCTCGTTCATTTCGACGTCGAGCGGCTGGTCTACGATCCGTTCATCACTCAGGAGCAGGCCGGGGCGTACGGGGCGCGCAAGGTGACCTTGGAGGAGCTGCTGCGCTCGTCCGACGTCATCACCCTGCACGCTCCCGCGCTGCCGGCCACGCGCCACATGCTGAACGAGCAGACGATTCCCCATGATTAAACCGGGGGCGCTCCTCGTCAATACGGCCCGCGGCCAGCTCATCGACGAGAAGGCTCTTTTGGCGCGGCTGCGGCAAGGGGATATTGCGGCGGTTCTCGACGTGACCGATCCCGAACCGCCGCCCGCAGACCACCCCTTCTTTGCTTTGGACAACGTGGTGATAACCCCCCACATCGCCGGCGGTGTCAGCAACGGCCGGCTGCGCCTGGGCCGGTACGTCCTCGCCGAGCTGCAGGCGGACGTGCAGGGCGCTGCGCCGCTGCATCCGGTCGACCTGGCGCAGCTGGACGTGTTAGCTTAGGGCCAGCGCTCGGCGCACGAAGGGCCAGACGTCCTTTTTGTAATAGCGGTGACCGCCTTCGCCGATGCTGAGGGCGCACTGGTCCTGGGCGCCGAAAAGGGAGTAGATCTCCGAAAGACGCGCGAAGGCGTATTCGGTCCCGTGGAGCGGGAAAATGCGATCGTCGCGGCCGTTCACCGCCATGAACGGCCGGGGCGCGATGAGGCCGGCGACGTCCCACATCTCGGCGTAAAGGGCAAGCCCCGGCACGTAGTTGCACGGGCAGTGGTGGACGGCCAGGATGGAATCGCGGAAGGTGCAGAAGTAGCTTCCCGGAACGGCGACGCGGATCCGCTCGTCGACTGCGGCCGCGAACAGCGAGACGGTGCCGCCGCCGGAGTTTCCGGTGATGACGATGCGCTCGGGATCGACGTCGTCCCGCTGCACGGCCCAGTCGATCAGGCGCTGCATGTCCCACACCCGCTCGCCGATCAAGGTGCGGCCGAACATGTACGCCCGCATCTGGAGCATCTGGCACGAGTTGTTGGCGTCTTTTTCGATGTCGCTTTTGAGGCGCAGCCCGGCAAAGCCTCTCATGTCGGGCGCGATGGCCAGGTACCCCTCGCGCACGGCCTGCAGGGCGATGTCGCGCTCGCCCTCCTCCATCTCCCGCCGGTCGCTTTCCGAGTAGGCGATGCCGACGTACGTCTTTTTGGCCAGCTTCCCGTGGCCGTGGGGCGTCAGGACAAGGGGGAGGCGCTCACGGGCGGGCGAGAGGGGTTTCAGCAGGTAAAAGGGGAGGTGGAAGCCGGGCTCCGTCTCGAGGGTCCACTCTTCCCGCACGTGGTCCGGCTGGGGTTCGACCCCGATGCGGGTGGCTTTGAGGGGCGGCTTCCCCCGGGAGGCGATTCGCGGGATTCCCAGGAGCTCGATCAATTTGCTCCGAAACTCCCTTTGCCAGCGCCGGGCTTCGTCCAGATCCCGGGCGCGGAAAGAGAACGACGGGTAGGCTTCCTGGCCGAGCTGGGCTGCGTAGGTGTCGGCGTTCATCGCAATCCTCCGGACGTATCGGTATTTTCTTGGAGCGCGTCGGTCCTTCGCCGCCTGCGGCGCAGCCCCCTTCTTAGAAAGGACGTGCATTGCTGTGAAGTGTGCTTGCCGGCTCATGGCCGGACTGCTCATCGCCGCGGCGGTGGTCGGAGCGGGAAGCGGCGCGGCGCTCGCTGCCGCCGGCGCCGTGGACGGCCTTCTGACGCTCCTCGACGCGGATCACGAGGGGCGCATCGCCCACGAGTACGTGTGGCCGCTGCCGCCGGGGGCCGTGGCCCAGCTGCGGCTTGCGGCCGACTTCGACGCGCGTCTCATCGTGCTCGACGAGGCGGGCCAGAGGGTCGCCGAAGGGTACGGCGAGGAGAGCGTGGACGGAAACGCTTTCGTTGTCGACGTCACGCTGGGCCCGGTGCGCGGGGGTGAGTACCGCCTGCGGATCTCTTCCTGGTCCGAGGAGGAGACGGGCGCGTACACCCTGGCTTTCGCAGCGAGAGCGCCGCGCCGTGACGGCGCCGGGAAGTTAAGCCCGCTCGCGCCAGGCGAGCAGGGCGCGCCCCGCCGGGCGGCGCCGGCCGGGCCGGTCCGGGATCTTGCGCTGGACGAGGTGGTGCGGATCACCATGCCGCCGGGCCAGCGGATGCACCGCTACCGCCTGCCAGTCCATCCCGGCGGCGGCGTCTACGACGTGTGGCTCTTTGCCGATGCGGACTTTGACCTGTACGGCGGCGTCACCGTGGAAGGAGAAGTTTGGGCCGAGGACCTCTCCCAGGGCGGCTACGGCAACGAGCAGATCCGGTTGGTTGCCCCTCCGGGCGCGGATGGGGTGTATGTGAACGTCGCCCTCTACGAGGATGCCGCAGAGCCGCGGACCTACTTCCTGCTCGCGCGCCGCTCGGAGGCGGAGCAGGCTCCGGGCTATTGGCCCACCGGCCCCGGCGCGGCCGGCTCGCCGTACGGCGGACTCCTCGTGCCGGGCGAGCGCGCGGCCGGCGAAATCCGCGCTGGGGAGTACAGCGCCCAGTTTTGGACGCTCCGGGTCCCCGCGGGCACCCGGCGCCTTGCTGTGGGGCTTTTTGAGGCGGAGGCGGACCTGGATATGGCGCTGGTGCGCGGCTGGGGCGCAGGCGCCGAGGGATCCTCCGAGTGGATCGTGAGGGAGACGAAGCGGTGGAACGAGCGGCTGACGCTTGAAGCGGAAGGCGGGGAGCTTCGTCCCGGGATCTACACCGTGGCGGTGTGGCAGGCCGGCAGCGGCTTTGCCGGCCTGGAAGGAGCGCCGCCCGGCCGCGGCGCGCCCTCGCTCCGGTATGGGATCGAAGTCGCGCTCGATGCGCCGCTGCCGGCGTCGTGGGAGCGGGACGCGCTGGCGCCGGAGGTTCTGGGGCGCCTCTCCCTTCCCGAGCGAAGCCGGGCCGCGGCGGTGTGGATTGAGGGGGAGCTGAGCGGCGGGGCGGGCGCGTTGGTGACGCCCGACGGGCTGATTCTCACCAACTATCACGTCCTCTTCCCCTGTCATCCGGCGCCGGATGTCCCCACCGGCTGTCTGGCGGAGCCCCCCGGCGAAGAGCCGGCCGCCTCGCATTGGCTCGTCTGGATGGCCGACCCTCGTACGCAGCGGACGGAGCAGCGCTTTGCGTCCGCCGTCTTCGGGCTCCTGCCCGAGTACGACCTGGCGCTCCTTGAGATCGTCGCCGACGTCGACGGGGAGCCGCTGCCTGGGGCGGCCGGGGCGGAGGGCGGTCTCGAGCTTCCGGCGCTGGCAGTGGCGGCCGGAGCGCGGGCCGCGGCCGGCGGAGACGAGGTCGTGGTGATCGAGTACCCCGGCGGAGAGCCGGCAGCTCCCCCTGTCACCTGGTGGACGACCCTCGAGGAGCCGGTGACAGGCGGGGGACGCGCGCTGCTTTGGCCTTTGGCCGGAGCGCGGGCGCCTGCCCATTCGGGCGCCCCCGCTTTGCGCCCCAGCGACGGGGCGCTGCTGGGCCTGACGAGCGCCCGGTTTTACGCGGCGTTGGGACCCGAAGCGGCGGGGGCGGCCCGCCCGGCCTCGCTCCTGCCCGAGGAGTGGCTCGAGGCGATTCGCGCGCGAGGCGGGCGGGTCGCCGGCGATCTCGATTAAATCTCGGGGATGTGAATCTCCACTTCCCGGCCGGAGGCGGCGGAGCGGAGGACGCCGTCGATGATCGCCTGGTTGCGCACGATCTGCTCGCCGGGAATGGGCGCCGGCCCTCCCGTCTGGACGGCCCGGACGAAGTCGTGCACCTTTTCGGCGAAGATGTTGATGTCGTGGCGCCTGATCGGGATCGGGCTTTCGGTCATGTGGCCAAGGAGGTCGTGGAAGAGCGTGATCGAGCCGATCCCGCCGTCCCAGGCGCCGCTCCAGGGGCCGCTTCCCGGCGGCGTCACCTTGAGGCCCGCCTCCGATCCCAAAAAGATCGTCGCGCCGAGGGTGTCCATGTGCATTGCCCACGAGATTTTGACGACGAGCGTGATGTTCCCCTCAAGCCGCACGAAGGCGACGCCGAAGTCCTCGACTTCGAAGCGATCGGCCTCCGGGTGGTACTTGGGGGAGCGGCCCAAGAAGTTGTACGTGGCGGCGCTCACGGAGAGAGGTTTGGGATAGCCCAGGGCGTTGAGCGCCAGGTCGAGGGAGTAGCAGCCGATATCCGCCATCGCCCCGGCACCGGCCAGATCTTTGCGGATGAAAGTGCCCCCCGGCATGCCCCGCCGCCTTCCGCCGCCCGTTTCGACGTAGTAGATCGTGCCGAGCTGGCCCGAGCGGACGATCTGGGTCAAAGTCTGCATGTTGGGATCGTAGCGGGGTTGAAAGCCGACGGAGAGGATGCGGTTCATTCTCTTGGCGGTCTGGGCCATCTCCACCGCTTGTTCGAGCGTGACGGCCATTGGCTTTTCGACCAAGACGTGCGCCCCGGCGTTGAGGGCGGCGATCGACGTGCTGTGGTGCGCGACGTTGGGCGTGCAGACGCTGACGGCGTCGAGGCCCAGTTCCAGCAAATCCTCCACCCGCTCAAAGTCGGCCGCACCCTCCAGTTCCTGCGCTTCGATAAAAGCCTTCGCTTTCCCGGGCACGATGTCGCACACTCCGACGACGCGCACGTCAGGCCGGCTCTTGTACGCGCGCGCATGACCGCGTGCGATTCCCCCGCTCCCGATGATCCCAATGCGCAGCTCCTTCGACACGCGTTAAACCTCCTGCAATCGAAATTGGGTGAACAGTTCCGTGTGCGCGTCGACTTACCTGCTGCCGCCGCGCGGGCTCAGCCGGTACGGCCTAAACTCGGGTGTCGACGGAGGATAGCCGCTTCCCAGGGTATCGAGCACGTGAACGACGTGTCCCGTGGCGTTGAACCCGCTGTCCGCTTCCCACACCCCTTGGTTTGCCAGGCGAATGGAGTACTCGGGGCGTCCGTAGAGCCTTTCCGCGGGATCGGGGAGGTGAATCAGAAGCTCGTACGGTCCCGGCGGCAGGTCCGCGGGCACGCCAACCGCCGCGTCAAGGCGGATGCTTTCGCCTGGCAGCCAAAGGCGCGGGTCATCCGGCAGCGTGGCGGCGTAAATCGCGCCGGTTGACTGGTGACGGAGGATGAGCTCGACAAGGCGGGGGTTAAAGGGTGCGGCAAAGCCGGTGTTCACAAGCGCCACGCGAACGTGCAGCAGGCCGCCGCGCGCCACCAGGTCGCTGTATTCGCCTTCCAGCAACTCGAAGCGGTAACCCAGCCGCCGCTCAATTTCGTCCATGCATCCGCCGGCTCGCCACCCGTCCAGAACCCCTTGGTAGTAACCGCTGTTCAGGTACGACCAGTGGAGGTACTCCATCTCCCGCACGGCGTTGGGGCACTCATGCCGTTCGTGATCGCTGGACAAATGGGGAAGGAGCGAAACCGCTCGCTCCTTGGGATCGGCGGCCGCCGGCCGGGGCGGACAGGTCTCCCCGCCCATCGGCACATAGCGGGAGTCGAGGTGCAGGTACTCCTGGTCGCGGGCAATGTCGCGGTAGGTTCCGTAATCGGTGTCGCTGGCCAGAAAGCAATCGTTGTGATGCCCCGTGCGCGCAGGGCCCGAGCCGTCGAAAGCCTGCTGCGGCGTGAGGGGGGCGTCAATCCCAAAAATGCTCCGCTTGTACTCCGGCGTCCGGACCTGGACCATCCGCTCCTGCGGCAGTGCGTCCAGAAGCTTCAAGAGGATGGCCCGCCGGTTTTCCGGACTGGTCAGATCGTGGGTCGATGCGTGCCATTCGCCCCACGCGCCGATGAATCCAGCCTGTACGACGGCGATCACATCGTAGTTCGCCGCAAAGACGGGCCGGAGCTGTTCGATGTGGCGGAGCACGACCTCAACGGGCGCATCGGGTTCGTAGCCGTTGGCGTAGGCGAAGCGAAGGATTGCTTTCACCCCTCCCTGGCGGATCGCATTGAAATCGGCCTGCACCATGTCGAGGAACTGCTGGCTGAGATCCTGCTCGCGAAAATCGTGGAGGTAATACAGGCGCAGGATGAGCGAGCGCCCGAGCGCCCTTTGATAACGCATCTCCAGGGTACCCAGCGGGGAGCTGGTGCCGCGCGTTGTGTACTGAGCATAAAACCCGCGTTCCGGATTGACGATCGCTTCGTCCGCCGGTTGATATACGATCCTCGTCATAGCGGCTTCGCCTCCGAAAGTTTGAGCAGTCGGCATCATCAGCGCAGCGCAGAGCAGCGCAACGAAAAGGCGTAGACCCTTCATCGACGGCCCCTCCAAAAACATGAAAATGCCGGCATATTTTGGGCTTCGGGATCGCAACGCGCGCTCCTTGGCGCAGAGCGCGGCGTGGGCCGGTGTTTGTCTGGGAATTTAGAGGAAACCGAGATATAGAAACGAACGCGGATGGAGACTCGCAAAAATTGTCATTATCAGGAGGAACGCACCTTGAGGTCGCCCTACTGGAGCCTGTGGGCAGTGATCGCGCTAGGTATTGCACTCCTTTCGAGCCAGGCCCTCGCGAGCCAGGGTGGCACCATCCGCATCGTCACTTACGGGACGCACGAGAGTTTGGATGAAGTGGCCAAGCACTTTATGGCCGATCATCCCGAATACCGTGTCGAAGTCGAGACGTACGGGTTCGGCGAGTACCCGCAGAAAATCCCGGTGATGATTGCCACCAATGCCGCTCCCGACATTTTCCAAACCTGGGCTCAGTACAAAGCGCCGTGGATCGAGGCCGGCCTGATCATGGATATGACCCCCTTTTGGTCCCGCCACGCCGACCTTGCCGACGGCCTTTTCCCCTTCGTCATGGAAACAGTGCTCTACGACGGCAAGTATTGGGGCGTGCCCCACGACTTCAACTCCGAGGTCTGGATCTTGGCGAAAGACCGCTTTGACGCCGCCGGCATTCCCGTACCCTATGATGACTGGACGGTCGATGAGTTCCGCCAGTACGCCAGCCTTTTGACGGATCGCGAGGGCCGCTGGCTAGGCGCGGCCAACCCCGTGGCCGGCGGCTGGGGTTCTAGCTGGCAGTGGGCGCGCAACTGGACCGGTCACGGGTGGGTGAGCGAGGATTTCACCGAGGCCCTGGTCGACAAGGCCGAGTACGTCGAGATGCTCACCTTTTTCGTTGAAATGGTGACGCAAGATGAGTCGATGAACGGCGCCGGTTTGGCGGCGCCCCAAGACGTGTGGTCGGGCGGATACTCGATGTGGCAGGGGTGGGTCGACTACAGCTTCCGGCTCGCCCAGAACGCGAGGTATGAGTTTCGCTTTGCGACGATGCCCCGGGGGCGCTTCGGCCAAAAGGCTTTCGCCCAAGGACACATGTGGAGCGTGCCGTTCAACGCTCCCAACCCGGAGGGCGCCTTCGTCTTCCTGGAGTGGCTAATGTCCCGGCGAGGCCAGGAGGTCATGGTCACCGTCGGCCAGCGGCAGCCTCTGTCGCCCGACCTCGAACTTTGGGAGCGCTACTTCGCGCAGCTGCCGCCCTCGAGCCGGGATCACGTCCGCAGTTTTGTCTTCGACGTTTTGTACGGCCAAGGGAATGTGGACATCATGCGGTACTGGACGACTTGGCCGCAGGTGAACGAGGTCATGGTCCGCTATCTGGGGCAGGTGTTCAGCTTGCAAAAGAGCCCCGCGAACGCGATGACGCAAGCGGCCCAGGAGATTCGCAGTCACCTTCGTGCGCGCGAGTAAAGCTTTCGGCGGGCGACTCTTTGCTGTGGAAAATCGAGATCCCGACTCGCCCTCTTCTCTTTTCGCACTGACAAAAGGAAGCCTCCGGGTCGCCTGGGGCGCCCGGAGGCTTCCCTGCGCAGTGAAACGAGGATGAGGAAAGGCGCCTTGATCCCCAGCCGCCGGTTACGACGCGGCTACTTGGGGCAGGGCGGGCACTTCGACGGCCACTTCCTTGCGGCTCTTTAGCGCCCGGAAGGCCGCTTCGGAGACGGCGATCGCGCGCAAACCGTCGGCCAAGGTGACGAGCGGGCGCTGCTTGTTGCGGACGCACTCGATGAAGTGACGGTTCATGCGCGTCCACATGTCGTTCTCCGTAAAGGTGATGCGCTCCTCCGGTCCCTCGGCCCGCTTCACCCGTACCTCGTTGTTGTTGTTGACGACGGTCAGGTTCTCCGTCGCCACTCCGACGAAGTCGTACTCCACCCGGGTCACCCACGGGGTGCTGACGCTGGCGACGCCCCCGTCCTTGAACCGCAGCGCGACCGTGAACCCGTCGTTGACGCTGCCCGGCGGGAGAATGTAGGTGCCGCCGTACGCGAAGACGCTTTCGATCTCGCCGCACAACCAGTGAAACATGTCATAGTCATGCGAGGCGTGGGAGAAGATAGGCCCTTTGCCGGTCGCTTCGTCAAAGTAGAAGCTGGGCGGGTCGTAGTACTCGTCGCGATATTTGTCGTAAACGCGCGTCTTGGGGTCGATGAAGTGGGCTCGGATCGACCAGGCCTGCGCCACCCGCCCCACGTCCGGGCCGGAGAGAATCTCCTTCATCTTGCGGTAACAGGGGTCAAAGCGCAAGGGGTAGCCGACCATCGCCACCAGGTCGGGCCGCTTCGCCGCCGCCTCGACGATTTTGAGACCGTCTTCAACGCTGGTCGCGAGCGCCTTCTCGAGGAAGAGGTGCTTGCCCGCCTCGAGGACGGCGACGGCCGGTTCGACGTGGAGGTGGTCGGGCGTGGCCACCCAGACCGCGTCGAGGTCGCGCTCAAGGAGCTCTTCCATGCTGCGGCAGACGACGGCGCCCACTTCGGCGGCAAGCTTTTCCGCTTTGACCGGCGTGCGGTTGTACACCGCGTCGATTTTGACGTCACCGAAGCCGGCAAGGGTGCGCGCGTGCATCGTGCCCATGAGTCCACAGCCGATGATGCCTACCTTCATTACTCTCTCACCTCGTTTTGTGTCATAAATTGAATACACACTTCGTGCTCCTTGCGCCCTTCGCTGCCAACCTTCGCTTACAATTTGATAAGCTGGCCTCCGTCGACGACCAGAACGTGACCGGTCACGTAGTCGGCGTCCTCTGAGGCCAGGAAGACGGCGGCGCCGGTAATCTCTTCGGGAAGGCCGTAACGTCCCATGGGGATGCTCTTGACGTACTCGCGAATCGCGTCGGGCCGGTTGATGAGCGGGCGAGTGAGGCGGGTGTCGATGAACCCGGGGGCGATCGCGTTCACATTGATCCCGTAGGGCGCGAGATCGATCGCCATCGAGTAGGTAAGGAGGGTGATCCCGCCCTTGGACGCGTTGTAGTGGGCCTGATCGGGTTCGCCTGCCAGCCCGTTGACGCTGGTCATATTAATGATCTTGCCGCGGATGCCGCTTTGGACCATCGACCGGGCGACGGCTTGGCCGCAGAGAAAGACGCCGGTCAAATTGATGTTGATGTGCCGGTCCCATGACTCCTTCGTGATGTCCAGAAAGTGCGCGGGCTCGCAAATCCCGGCGTTGGCCACCAGCACGTCGATCCCGCCCAGGCGCTCGACGGTGATCTCGACCATGCGGTTCACCGCGTCTTGGTCTTGGACGTCCACGGCCAGGGGGAAAGCGCTGCCGCCCTCCCGGGCGATCTGATCGCACACCTGTTGGGCGACCGCTTCTTCGCGGCCGACGACGACCACGTGGGCACCTTCCCGGGCATACCGGATGGCGATGGCTCGGCCAATGCCGCGGCTGCCGCCGGTGACGATGGCCCGTTTCCCTTTGAGTCGCACTGGCTTGCCTCCTTTACGTACACCACAGGATGATCGTGCGGGCGTACACTCGCACCAGGTTGATCAGCGAGTCCACGGTGACGTATTCGTCGGCCGCGTGCGCGCCGGCGCCGTCGGGCCCCAGGATGAGGGCCGGGGTGGGCGAGTGCAAGTTGAACATGAAGGCGTCGCACTGAAAGGGCGCGCCGCGCACGACGCACGGCAAGTCGCCGGCCGAGCGGAAGGCCTCGGTCACCGTCGCGAGGATCGGGTGGCCCTCCGGCACGGAACTGGCCGGCAAGTAGCGGAAGAGCCGCTCAATCCGGGGCTTCTCGTCGCCGAAAGCGATACCCGCGAAGGCTTGCTCAACGGTCTGGCGCGCCCGGCGGTCCATTTCGTCGGGATCGTCCTCTTTGTAAAAGGAGACGGCAAAGTCGACCGTGCAGGTGCGCGGGATGCCGTACTGGCGGGCTTCGATCGCCGTCACCATGAAAGGCGGCTTCGGCCCGCCCGCGTACATCGGGGGCGCCGGCCGGGCATGGTACTCCTTCTCCCACTCCCGCAGCGCGTCGATGAAGAGCATGCTGGTGTAGATGGGATTTTGGAGGTGCGGGTTTCCAAAGACCATCCCGGCGCTGCCGGGGACGGTGAGCCGGTACAAGTGGGCGCCCCAGTGCTCGGGGCAGATCTGCAGGCCGGTGGGCTCCGGAATGATCGCCGCGTCGGCCGTGTACCCGCGCAGGCGTGCAGCCAGCGTTCCGTTGGCGCCGCCCCACTCTTCGTCGACGACGCTCTCCAGGAACAGATCGCCCCGCAGCTGGGGCGCCACGGCCCGGGCCGCGAGGATCCCCCACAGGGAGGCAGCCAGGCCTCCTTTCATGTCGAAGCTGCCGCGGCCCCACAGTTTGCCGTCCTTGATCTCGCCCGAGAAGGGCTCCGTCTTGCGCCACGGCAGGGGATCGCGGGGAGCGGTATCCATATGGCTCGAAAAGATGAGGGAGCGTCCGCCCCCGCGGCCGGCGAAGCGGCCGACGACGTTGGGGCGCCCGGCGTAATGGCGGCCTTCAAGGTAAGCCGGGTGCTCGGTGATGCCGGGCACGTCGGTGACGTCGAACATGTCCACTTCGGCGCCGAAGCTTTTCAGCGTCTCGGCCAGGAGCTCCTGAGCGGCGCGCTCGTCGCCGCGGGGCGGCCGGTTTTCGCTGGGCGTTTGCACCAGCCGGGAAGCGAACGCCAGCATCTCGTCGGCGTGGGCTTCCACCCAGGCGTCGATCGCCCGGCCCGTCTCAAGAGGAAGCTGCGGCGCGGCGGCCATCGTCCACACTCCTTTCGCCGGGAGCCCACACGTGAAGGCGGCGGTCGCTAAAGGACGTCTCGCGCTCGAAGGGAAGCAGCGGGCGCCGGCGCGCCCGGTAGGTGAGGCGCTCCAGATGGGGCGTGCAGATCCCCGGCGTATCAACGTAAATGGCGCGCCGGGCGACGGCGCCGTAGGCGCTCCGCCAGGCAATGGCCGACTTGGCGACGATCACCCGGCACTGCCGGGGGTCGATGCCGACGCTTTGTAGCACGCCGGCGTCGAACGGGGGCACCTTGCGCTCCGAGATCACGACGGAGATCCCGTCCTCGCTCTCCACCACGGCCGTGCGGCCCGGATCGAGCGAAAGCCCCTTCATCCAGCTCCCCTGCAGTGTAAAGCGGCCGTCGCCCAGCCACCGGACCGTGCCGGTGAAGGAGACGGGCTCGCCGTGCCGGTCGTCGGTTTTGCCGCCCAAGCGGAGCGAGACGACGCTGCCTAGCCCTGCCTCCTCGGCCGCAAGGACGGACTCCCGATCCGCGATGGAGACGACGCTGCCGCGCACTCGCTGCCGGAGCAGTTCGTGGAGGATGGCCGTGCCGTCTCCGGGTGCGCCGCCGCCGACGTTGTCGGCGACGTCCACCAGGACGACGGGGCCCTCCGAGGCGCTGGCCGCCTCGCGCACGGCGTCGGCGACGGGCGTGAGGTTCACGTGAAAGTCGTTCCGGCGATCCCAGGCCGCCTGCGCCAGGGTTTCAGCCAGCGCGGTGAGGGATTCGGCCGGCCGGGAGGCGGTGACGACCGCGCTCATGCCCATGCGCGGCACGTCGGCGTAGGGGAACCCCGCCATCCAGCTGACAAGGGTCCTCCCATCCTCTTCGAGCCGGTGGGCCAGCGCGAGAAGCTCTTTCATCGGCGCTTCGGCCGTCGCCTGCGCGGGCACAGGGGGCGCGATGGGCAGCTGGACGTGAGCCCTGGCGAACCGCTCGCCCCGGAGCATGCGCATGATCGTCGCGGCCACCTCGCTGCCTCGCTCGGCAAAGTCGGTGTGGGGGTAGGTGTCGTAGGCGACGACGACGTCGGCCGCGGCGACCAGGTCGGGGCCGAGGTTGGCGTGGTAATCCAACGTGACGCCGATGGGGACGTCATTTCCCACCCGCGCGCGGATTTCGCGCACCAGGCGGCCTTCGGGATCGGGCTCCCCGTGAACCACCATCGCGCCGTGAAGGCTGAGGAAGACGGCGTCGGGCCGGCTCTCGGCGATGGAGCGCAAAAGCTCGCTGCGCAGCTGCGCCCACGTCTCGGCGGCGATGGGGCCGGACGGGAGGGCGCCCGCAAAGAAGCCGGGAATCACTTCGACGCCGCTCTCCGACGCGCAGGCGGCCAGCGCTCCGCCGATCTCCGTCGAGGTGCCGGTGAAGGTTTCGAGCAGCGCTTCGCCCGCGACGAGGTGGTGGAGGCGGAAATTCTCCCGGGTCGTCACATCGACGGCAAAGGAGTGGGTCTCGTGCCAGGCGCCCCCCACCCAGATCCGCTGCGTCACCCGCGATCCCCTCCGCCGGCGAGCCGGCTGAGGACCCGGCGGGCCGCTTCAATCGCCCTGTCGATGTCGGCGTCGGTATGGGCCAGGGAAATGTACCACAGCCCCCGGCCGATGATGCGAACGCCTTCGTTCAGCATCTCGTCGACAAAGCGGGCCAGCAGCGCTTCGTCGCTGTCCCACAAGTCGCGCAGTTCCCGCACCGCCTCTTTCTCCGTGAACGCCGTGTGGAACATGGGGCCGGGCCCTTGGACCAGCATGGCGACCCCGTGTTCCGCGGCCGCCTGGCGCAGCCCCTCCATGAGGCGGCGGCCCCGTTCGAAGAGAGCGTCCGTCCCGGCGGCCTCAAGCGCCTGCAAGGTGGCCAAAGCGGCCGCCATGCAGACCGTGTTGGTGTTGTACGTGCCGGCGTGGATCGCCCTCCCCTCGGCGATGGGCCGCATGAACTCCTCTTTGCCGACCAGCATCGCGATGGGAAGGCCGGAACCCATCGCTTTGCCGAAGACCGCCAGGTCCGGCGTAATGCCGTAATAGGCCTGGGCGCCTCCAAGGCCCATGCGAAAGCCGGTGATGATCTCGTCGAAGATGAGCACAATGCCGCGCGCGGTGCACTCTTCCCGTAAAAACCGCAAGAACTCGGCGTCGGCGGGGATGCAGCCGTTGTTGCACGCAATGGGTTCGAGAATCACGGCGGCCAGCTCGTCTCCGTGGCGGGCCAAGAGGCTTTCGACGATCTCGATCTGGTTGAAGGGCGCGACCACCGCCTCTTGCAGCGCGCTTTGGGACTGGCCCCCCGTCCAGGGCACCGTCGCGGGCGCGCCGTGGGGTCCCGCCTGTTCGGGCGTGGGCTTGATGCTCACTGCGACGTTGTCGAACCAACCGTGGTAATGCCCTTCGAATTTCATAAAGCGCTGGCGGCCGGTGACGCTCCGGGCCGCGCGCAAGGCGGCCTGCACCATCTCGGAACCGCACGAGCCGAAGCGAACCCGCTCGGCGGCGGGGATGTGGCGGCACACCCACTCGGCCACTTGATACTCGAGTTCGTGCTGGCCGGCGTAGAGAATGCCCCGCTCCAGCACGTCCTTGATGGCCTGGTCGACGGCGGGGTGCCGGTGGCCCAGCAAGACAGGGCCTTGGCTAAGGGTGAAGTCGAGGTAGGTGTTGCCGTCGACGTCGGTGATGTAGGCTCCCGAGGCGCCCTGGAAGAACAGGGGGAAGGGGCTTTTGGCCCGAAACTGGCTGCTCACCCCTCCGGCCAGGCTCTGCGAAGCCCGTTCGAACATCTCTTGCGATTTCGCCAGGTGCACGGTGAACAATAACCTCCGTCTGCCAAAGTGCCGTCGGTCACCCCCGGGGCGCGGTAGACTTCGGCGCGGGCATGAGCTTTCGCCGGGGCTTGCCCCGAGGGGGTTTTTCACGGGTCGGTTCGGACCGGGTCGCCCGGGTCGCGGAAGTAGGCCAGGCGAGCCGGCACGCCCAGGTAGACGCCGTACGGCTCCGTGTCTTTGGTGAGCACCGCACCGGCGCCGATGACGCACCCTTCCGCCACGGTCACGCCGGGCAGGATCGTCGAATTGGCGCCGGTCCACACGTCGCCTTTAATCGTGATCGGCGCCCGGCGCCCGGTCTCCACCAGCTTCTTACCCGGCACGCGGTGGTCGTGAGCGACCGTGGGGAGCACGGTATGGGCGGCAAACGCGCACTGGGGCCCGATCACCAGCCCGCCGGCGCCGTACATGGCGCATCCCGCGGCGAAGTGGGTGTGGTGGCCGATGTGGACGAGCCCCTCCTTGCCGCCGATGGAAATGTAGGTGTTGGGAAAAAGATCGACCTTCTCCTCGAGGATCAGGCGCCCGCTGCCCTGCACAAAGGTGTTGGGGTAAATGGTGCAGTCGTTGCCGATGCGCACCTCTTGTTGTTTGCCGATGAAGGTGACGTTGCGCATGATGCGCACCCGGTCGCCGACGTGAAAGCTCTCAGGATGCTCGATGTACACGGTGGGATCGATGTACACGTCGACGCCGCACGACGCGAAGCGACGGCAAAGGTCCGCTCCGGAGCTCATACCGCGTAACCCGCCTCCCTGGCCATCTTGAGCACGTTCTCGCGCGCAGCGGCGATGCGCCGGTCGATCTCCTCGGCGCTCAGGTTCGAGCCGTCCGTCCCGTCGACCCGCTCCACTAAGAGCGCGCCGTTAAACCCGGCCGCTTTCAGATCGCGCAAAATGCGGACAAAATCGACGTCGCCTTCGCCCGGGACGGGGAAATCGGGGTGGGCCCGGGGGCCGCGGTGATCTTTCATCGTGAGCAGTTCGACTTGGTCGATGACGGCGGCGATATCCTCTTCGGGCGAGATGCCTTCGTAATAGGCGACGTTGCCGGGGTCGAGGCAGGCCCGCACGGCCGGAGAGCCGATTTCGCGCAGCGTGGCGGCCAGGATCGGCCCCGTGGCGGTGTTGCCCGTATGGGGCTTCAAGGTGATCGTGACGCCCTTCTCCTGGGCGTACGCTCCCACCTCGCGCATCTTGGCGACAAAGGCCTGGTGGGCCGCCTGGTACTCGGCCGCAGGCAGGGGCTCGCTGGGAAAGCGGCGGTAACCGCTCACCCCGACCCAGACCATCGCCGGTTTGCCCAGCGCCACCGAGAAATCGACCCAGGCACAAAGCTCCTCGACGGTCCCCGCCTGCGTGCGAGCGCCGTAAAGGATCCGGGGGCGCAGCGAGTACTTCTCGAGCAGGCGCCCGATGCGCTCCGCTTCGGCGAGCGTCGGCTCCGCGGGATACCCTCCGTCTTTGTGGGGCAGTCCGAAGCCGACGGAATCGTACCCTGCTTGGCGAATCCCTTGGAGCGCCCGTTCAAAGGTCTCGAGGCGGTACGGGAGCGTAAAACAGACCAACTCGACCACTGGCGTCCCTCCTGCGGCGATCGTCTGCGCCGGGTTTTGATATTTGAAACTCCACACGCCCAGTCTGGTGAACATATTCCGCAGGGCGCAGGGGGTTCCTGCCCACAACTGGGAGAAACCGCCTGCCGCGGCGGCCCGGGGCCGGTTCGCGCCCCCGCTTTGCGAAACCGGCGCGGGCGCCGGTGGTGTAACTCCCCTAGGGGCAGGGAATGGACGGGAAACGCCGAAAGTTCGCTCACGTCAGGCGAAGGCCGCAGTGTTTCGATAGAAGAAACACGGCCGGCCCTGGAGCCGCGGCGTGTCAGGGGGGAGCGCGGTGCTGGAAAAATTGAAAAGCGTCGTAGCGGCAGCGGTGGTCGCTTTTTGGGCGGCGTCGCTTCCGGCCACGGCAACCGAGCTGACGGTGGAGATTCTCGGCGCGTGGCGTACGGAGAACTGGAGGCACATTGGGGATTGGCTCGACGGCATCAAAGAGGAGTACGAGGCGCTGCATCCGGGCGTCACGGTAAATTACGTGGCTTCCAAAGGGCTCGACGGACTCATCTTGGCGGCGGCATCGGGCACGCCCTCGCCCGACGTGGCCATCGCCTCGGTCGCCTGGGCGCGCGACGCGTTCGATGCCGGCTTACTGAGGCCCTTGAACGAATACTGGGAGCGCAGTCCGGTCGGACAGCTGGGTTTCTTTCCGTCGGCACGGATCTTTAACCAAAAGGACGGCCTGATCTACGGTGCGCCCTGGTCGATGGAGGCCTACACGATCGTCTATAACGTGGACATGTTCGAAGCGGCGGGCCTCGATCCCCATCCCGACGCGATTGCTAGCTGGGAGGAGCTGCTGGTCGCCGCGCGGCGCCTCCACCGGGAGGACGGCCCCGGCGAGGTGAGGGTGGCCGGCTTTCAGACGGGCCTTAACTTCCCCCTCTTTGCCAGCTGGCTCTACGCGAACGGCGGCCAGTTCTACAACGAGGACTTTTCGGCCGTCGCCTTCAACTCGGAGCAGGGGCGCGAGACGATTCGCTTCCTTGCCGACCTTCTCGTCAACCAGCGCCTGGGCGGGCTCTCCGGCCTCAGCAACTTCCACGGCGGCAAGGTGGCGATGCTGACGCACCAGCTGCCCGCGGGCGCCATGCTCTCCGAGGCGCCGTTTCGCGCGGCGCAGACCGACATGCCTCCGGGGCCGTCAGGGAGCAAGCGCTCGACGGCGACGTGGAGCAACATGTTCACTATTCCGGCGCACGCGCCCCATCCCGAGCTGGGTTGGGCCTGGATCGAGCTGATGCTCAGCCCCGGCCAGCAGGACAAATTGACGGAAGGCTTCGGTTTTCCGGTCTCGCCCTATCGGGAAGCTTACGACTCGCCGGTCGTGGCCGACGCCGTCAGGCGGCATCCTTACATAGAAAACACCCCCCGCATCCTGGAAAACGCGGGCGTCTGGCCGTTTATCGGCTACTCGGAAGTGATGCGCCAGGGAATGGCGGCGCCGATTCTAAACGACATTGCCAGTGGCAGGGTCGATCCGGTGACGGCCCTCGACGAGGTGGCCCGCCTCTACAACCTCGCCATGCAGTGAAGGCCGGGCCGGGGGCGGCAGTGGGTCAGCGTCCACCGGGCGGGGCGAGGAGCGCGCTCAGCGGGTTCTGGG
>k87-145819_pt1 | contig 18107 bp, 19 predicted proteins | sample MGYA00084031_6733416 | MGnify analysis MGYA00084031
ATCTTCTCATCTAGTTGTTCTGGTGCTATCCAACGAGCAACTTTTGACCCAATTGACTCAAATTGAATTTCAACATTGTATTCGTTTTCCATACGGAATTGGAAAACTTCAAACTGCAGTTGACCAACGGCACCAATAATGTAATCACTGCCTTGCCAAGACTTATAAAGCTGAATCGTGCCTTCTTGGACTAATTGTTCAATGCCTTTATGATATGATTTTTGTTTCATCACATCTTTAGCAATGACACGGTTGAATAGCTCTGGTGTAAATGTTGGTAAGTCTGGGAACTGTACAGCTTGTTTACCGGCATAGATGGTGTCGCCAATCTGGAAATTACCTGTATCATAAACACCAATAATGTCGCCAGGCACCGCTGTCTGAACATTTTCACGTTCTTCAGCCATGAACTGCGTTACATTGGATAATTTCAGCTTCTTACCGTTACGCTGTAAAGTGACGTCCATACCACGACTAAACTCGCCTGAGACAATACGAACAAAGGCAATACGGTCACGATGACGCGGATCCATATTTGCCTGAATTTTGAACACAAATCCTGTAAATTGTGGCTTATCTGGTGTTACTTGCTGACCATCAACTGTGCCCATCGCCGATGGTGCTGGTGCATAAGTTAAATACTCACGCAAAAATTCGGTTACACCAAAATTAACTAATGCGGACCCAAAGAATACAGGTGTCAACTTACCACGACTGATTGCTTCTTGGTCAAAAGCATTCCCAGCATCACGCAATAACTCAATTTCATCCATTGTTTCAGTAACAACTTCTGGATGAGCCGTGGCATTTTTAAATGGCACCATTTGATCATTTTGCAGGTCATAAATACCTTGTAAAATTTGACCTGATCCCACCGGCCAGTTCATAGGATAAGCTTGTATCCCCAAAATAGACTCTAACTCGTCCACTAAATCTAAAGCTGGACGTGCATCACGGTCAATTTTGTTAAAAAAAGTAAAGACAGGAATACCACGCTGAGCAACAATTTCAAACAACTTTTTTGTTTGTGGTTCGATACCCTTTGCCGCATCGACAACCATGACGACAGAATCAACTGCCATCAACGTACGATAAGTATCTTCGGAAAAATCCTCGTGTCCAGGTGTATCTAAAATATTAATGCGTTTCCCATCATAATCGAATTGTAGGACCGAAGAGGTCACCGAAATACCACGCTGTTGTTCGATTGCCATCCAATCTGAGGAAGCCAACTTATGAGATCCGCGACCCTTGACTGTTCCAGCCTCACGAATCACACCGCCGTGTAATAATAGTTGTTCAGTTAATGTCGTTTTACCTGCATCTGGGTGAGAAATGATAGCAAATGTCCGACGGTTTTGTAATTGTTCTTGAAAGTTTTCCATAAAATCTAGTTTACCTGATATACCAGTGTTTCACAACAGAAAAAGCCAACCGTTACCGATTAGCCTAACAGCATGCTGTTACTTTTTAAATTTTAACGATCAGCAACGACTTTAACGTCGCGCGCAGCAATATGTTGTACGTCACGATAGTTATTCGGATATTTTTCATGTAATAATGCTAATTCAGCTGAACTAATGACAATTGGCTGCTTCAATACTAACCAAGTGACATCTTGTCCCAATGGCGGTGTCGTGAGAGAACCAGTGTAACGATAATAGGAATGATCTTGAGGCAATAATTCGATTAAGCGCGTTGCCGCAATTGACGTATGGTAAATATCTTGGATAATCGTGTGTGTTGTTGCTGTTTTTGAAACATCGGCAAAAGCTGCCACAACTAAGACTTTGTCGCCATTTAAGTAGACAAAATGTGTTTCAGCGTCATGTCGATAACCATCAATCAGATGCTCTGCGCCTTCATGAAAATGTATACGTTCCAATTGCCATGTTTGTCCGTCTACTTGCAACGTCCCTGACACCAAAAATTGTTCACCCACAACACGGTCTTCATATTGTGTTTTGCCTGTAAACACCATGTTCAAATGATCAGTACCTTCATCAACCAGTTGCTTACTCTCAATATTGATTGGTGACTGTAATGGTGTTTCACCAGTTTCATGCCATGTACTTTGTTGACTATAATCCAAATGATTCATGATTTGACTCCAAAAGATTTCTTTCTATTTTATCAAAGATTAGTACGAACGTGTTAAAAACAAATAATTGGCTCACGTTTGACAAGATAATCCTGTATAATAAGACTAAGATTTGGAAAGAAAAGTGATATTATGCAACTTGTAACTGCTGCTGAGATGCAACAAATTGATAGCTACACTATTGAAACCATTGGCATGCCACAAAACGTGCTCATCGAGCGGGCTGCAATGTCAGTGATTGATGTGATTGGTGCTGGCCATTTTAATTTAGATCATATACTAGTTTTGGCAGGTTTAGGTAATAATGGTGCCGATGGCATTGCCATTGCTCGCCTACTTTACACCCAAGGATTCAATGTATCATTACAATTTGTTGGTAACGTTTCGCGTGCCAAGGCCAGTGTCCAACAGCAACTACAAATTATCGAGAACTACGGACTGATAAGAGCTGAAAAAAGTGATTTTAACGAAGCAACTTTAATTGTTGATGCTATTTTTGGCGTCGGCCTCAACAACACACTCCCTGAAGGCTTACAAAAAATGATTAAAGCCGCTAACCACATTGAAAAAACAGTTATTGCCGTTGACATCCCAACTGGTATTGATGCCACGACAGGTGAAGTGCGTGGTGCGGCGTTAAAAGCACACACAACCGTTACTTTTGGGTACAATAAAGTTGGCTTAACACAAAATGTTGGTGGTTATCTTTCTGGTAACGTCATCGTTAAAGATATCGGCTTACGCTTGCCAGAAGACTTTACATTTACCACAGTAACTCCTGACAATATTGCCACAACATAAAAAGCAGCGGAACTAATTGTTCCGCTGCTTTTTATATCATCATTTTTTTCAAAACAATCACAAGATTTACATTTTGACCAAGCCAGCAATGCCCAAAATCAAGAAGAGAATACCAACAACAATACGGTACCAACCGAAAATCTTAAAGTCATTGTTTTGGATATAACGCATCATCACTTTAATAGCAAACAACGCAACAACCCATGACACAACAAACCCTATCAACATGACAAAGAGTTGCGCACCAGTAAATGAGCCACCCTTAAGTAGGAAACTGCCAACCTTAAGGATAGTCACTCCAAACATCACAGGAATTGATAGGAAAAATGAAAATTCAGCGGCAACAAATCGTGATGCCCCTAAAATAACGGCGCCTAAAATGGTTGCCCCAGAGCGTGAAGTACCAGGTACCAAAGACAATACTTGGAATAGTCCAATGAAGAGGGCCATTTTAAATGTGATACGATTCACTTCTGTTACCACTGGCGCAATATTTTTTTGGCGATTTTCAATAACAATAAAGGCAATACCGTAGATAATCAATGTTGCAGACACAACCCATGGATTTAATAAATGCGCATCCATAAAGTTATTTAACAACAAACCAAATACCATAGCCGGTAAAACACCAACAATGACTTTAATCCATAAACGCCATGTTTGAAACTGCTCGCGAGATGTTTTACGTGGCGAAAAAGGATTTAATTTATGGAAATATAGTTGAATAACGGCAAATATTGCGCCGAGTTGAATGGCATAATCAAACACTGCGGTGAAACTTTTAGTCCATACCATCCCACCCGGAATTTTCATTAAAGCCTCAGCTAAAATGATGTGACCTGTAGAAGATACTGGCAGAAACTCTGTCAAGCCTTCAACAATACCAATAATAATTGATTTTATAAAATCGAACATATGCCTGATGACGTGTTATGATGACACGTTTCCTTCCAATTTAACTTCTTTTATTCTATCCTATATCCTGTTATTTCGCTATCGAACACCTGTTTCATAGAATATTTTTTTAAAGTCTTGCTTTTAAAAAAGGCGCATGTTATTATATTATATGTTGCTTAAGGCAATTCAGTAATATGGACAGTTAGCTCAGTTGGTAGAGCAACGGACTCTTAATCCGTGGGTCCAGGGTTCGAGCCCCTGACTGTCCATCCTTAAAAGACAGACCAGTCGTCTACTTGATGACTGGTCTTTTTGTATCTAAAAAACGCTTACTTTACAAAGTAAGCGTTTTTATTGTGCCAACTAATATTATTAGAGACTAATATAAATACTAATAAACATCAACGCTGCACCACCTAAGACAAATACATGCCAGTAAACGTGACCCATCGGTATCTGTGGTATCAAATAGAAGATTGTTCCGGCTGAATAAGTCAGGCCACCAGCTAATAACAACCAAAATGCTGTATGTGATAACACGCCCCACAAAACAGGCATTGCCAGAACAATCAGCCAACCCATAACCAGATAAATAGTCACTGACACCCACGGCCAACGACCAACAAAAAATAAGTCATAAACAAAACCGGCAATTGTCATAGCAAGGATGGCACCCCATATTGACCAGCCAACCCAGCCCTTAATCAACAGCCATGTATATGGTGTATAGCTGCCTAAGATAACGAGATAAATACCTGCATGATCAAAGAATTGAAATACTTTTGCAGCACGTGTAAAAACGAGCGAATGAAATAACGTTGAAGCCAATAAGAAGAAACCAACGGTTCCAACGTAAATAGCAATGGCCGTGATTTCAAAAGCCGTGACAGGGCGACGCAAAATATGAAAAATTAATAAAATTCCTGCTAAAACAGCTAATAAGAAGCCCAAACCATGTGTGACCGCGTTCAATACTTCATAGACAATATGATAACGTTTAGATCGTTGCATTTAGTTGTCCCCATAAATCAATTTAGTATCTTCATTATACCATTGATTTACTATCTATCGGTTAGTAAATCAGCGCATATAAAAACAGTGGCCCATTCTTTTGGCTCACTGTTTTTAACGCTACTTATACTAGTGTTTCCCAATCACGTGCCCATAATACACCCATCGCACCATCACCAGTGTGTACGCCAATATAAGCGCCCAACTCACCACGCTCAAACTTAACGGTTGGATACTCAGCTTGCAAATCCTTTAGCCATTTATCGCCAAGCTTTGGATCGTTACCATCAACAACTATAGCACGTACAGGGAAATCGACTTGTGTCAGATATTGATTGAGTGCTATTTTAATTTCTTTCAAGGCCCCACTCATCTTCCGAGCTTTCCCAACCGCACCAATCTTACCTTCCCCTTGGATGTCCATCGATAAAATTGGCTTAATGTTCAGCAGACCGCCGACAAGTGCTGCGCCACGAGATAGTCTCCCCGTACGTTGAAGATGAGAAATATCATTCACAACAAACCGTACATCAAACGTTTCACGTAGTGTCTCCAATGATGTTAAAATATCAGCCATCGACCGCCCATTTTCTGCCATCACAGCTGCCATCACAGCTTGCATACCAGAACCCATAACTGCAAATTTAGAATCCCAAGCACACACTTCAGTCATCCCATCATAACTTGAGGCTACTGCTTGTGCTGTCTGATAAGCACCCGAAAGCCCAGAAGAAATCGGAATAATCAATGCTGCGTCATATCCTGAAGCTTTCGCAGCATTCAAGGCTTCCTCCCAATCACCTGGCGCCGGTTGCGAAGTTGAAGCCACCATATTCTTTTCTTTCATCATTTTAACCAATTGACCCAGTCCCTGAATATCAATCGTCTCTTTATAGACTTCATCGCCAAAGATAATGGGATCGTTAACTTGAAAAATATGATAGCGATTGCGTAACGTCGCAGGTATTGTAGATGCAGAATCACTAATAATTGCTATTTTAGACATTATTTTCTCCCAATGTATACGGGCTATCATTAAAGATGGCCCGGCTAACTATAAAATTAAACCAATCACAACACCAACACAAAAGCTCAATAGACCAGCAACAATTTGTAGTGATAAATAAACCATTTGTTGTGAGCGAGAATGTTGTGCACTTTGCGTCATCATCGTACTAAAAGTGGTTAAACCGCCAAGTACGCCAACTGATAATACATTATGCCATAAGTGTATCTGGTTTGTGCTGTATAATATGCCCATGAAGAATGTCCCTAACATATTGACGGTAAATACTGCTGTGATGTAGGTTGCTCGCCATGGCCAAAAAGTGATCACAAGGTAACGTAACAATGTGCCTATACTAGAGCCAACAAATATGGCAATTAAAATTATCATAATCGCTCACCACACAGTACGTGTCCAATATACTGTCCCAGAATAATCATGAGCACCCCACCAACTACTGTCATAACAAGGTATAAACCAGCCATGACTATATTACTCTGCGTCAATTGTGCTGTCTGGAGTAACATCGTACTAAACGTTGTAAAACCACCTAATATGCCAGTCCCAAGGAATGCTTGCCATCTCTTTAATCGACTACTTCGATGTGAAAGATACGACCCAAGGATTGCTAACAGTAATGTGCCTAACCAATTAATTAAAATTGTCATCAATGGCCATTGTCCCACAATTGGTAAAAAGCTCAATAAATAACGCAAACTACCGCCAATGCCACCACCCAAACTTACAACAAACATTTCGATTAAATCAAGTCGTTGTTTTTGCATACTTACTATTCTAACAATTTTGCCTTTAATGAGCAAAAAAGACGCTCCTTTGTTATAATCAAACTAACTCAGTCAAGGAGCGCCTATGTTTTCGTATTATATCTTACCAACAGGGTATCTAATTGTATTATTTGCCTTTTCTCTGTTAAAACCTATACGTTTTGTTGTCACAATGTATGAATTTCAAGGTCTAATGATTAAATCAGTTGTACTGGCAATTTTTGGACTATTTTCACAACACAGTATTTTGACCCAATTTTATGGTATTTGGTTCAATGTAACCCTCATTTTTTCTATTAGTAGGGTGTTTATCAAAACACAGGGATTACCATAATATAAAAAGCAGCTTATGAAAAATTAAGCTGCTTTTTAAAATCACCACATTCCCAATAATTTCATCCAAAGACTGCCTACACCAACCCAAATCACAATGTAGATTAGACCTAAAATAAAATTCAGTCGCCACCAGTCGCTTTGTTTTACATACCCTGAACCAAATAATATGGGCGCGGGACCTGAAGAATAGTGCGTCGTGGCCGCCATTAAGTTACCAAAGAATCCTAGCATTAATGCTGCTAGCATCGGTGGTACATGTGCCGCCAATGCTACCGCCAAAAATGCTGCATACATAGCTGACACATGCGCAGTTGATGAAGCAAAGAAATAATGACTGTAAAAATAAGCTAACACTAAAATGACTAGAACAACAAACCAATTCATACCATGCAAACTATTGCCAATCGTTTGTGATAACCATGGGATAAATCCAAGTGTATTCAAAGCACTCGCCATCATCACTAGCACCGAGAACCAGAATAACGTATTCCAAGCACCTGACTCCTTTAGAATATCCTGCCATGATAGGACACCAGCAACTAAAAGAAAACCTATAACGAGAAATCCAGTGGTGGTCGCATCAATACCTGTTATTGCACCTGTAATCCAGAGTACCAGTGCCGATACAAAACCAATAATCATCATTGTTTCTGCTTTGGATACTTTACCCATCGTAGCTAACTCACCAGTTGCCCAATTTTTGGCATCAGGTGTTGCCTTTTGTTCAGGTGGGTACACTTTGTAAATAACAAATGGGACAACAATGAGTGATATTAATCCAGGTACAAGCGCAGCTAAAAACCAACCCATCCAGGTAATATGGATACCTTGCTTTCCAGCAAAAGCTTGTGCAATAGGGTTTCCAGCCATTGCGGTCAAAAACATAGCTGCAGTAATCATATTAGCGTGAAATTCTGTAAAAATTAAGAAAGCGCCAATGCGCCGTTCACTGCCATCTACCGGGTCTGAATTGAAAGTCTGCGCCAATGATTTAATAATAGGAAACATTACGCCACCAGCACGAGCCGTATTAGATGGTGTGCCGGGGGCAACAATTAAATCAACTGCAGACAAAGCATAGGCTAAGCCCAGCGTTTGTTTACCAAACGCTCGCACAAAAATTAAAGCAATACGTCGACCCAAACCTGTTTTAATAAAGCCACGAGAAATAAAAAATGCCATCACAATCAGCCAAATGGCACTGTTTCCAAAACCAGCTACCGCTTTTTCCATTGGCATAATGCCAGTCAAAACAGTTACAACAAAACCAATTAATGCTATGGCTCCCAGAGGCAAGGGTTTGGTAACCAAGCCAATAATCGTAGCCACAAAAATTGCAAACATGTGCCATGCTGATAGACTAAGTGCATCTGGGCGCAAGGGACCAGCAAACCAAATAATCAAACCAACAACAATCGGCGCAATAAATTTGCGATAATCAACTTTTTCTAAAGCATTCATTTCAATATTTCCTATTTCGTCTCTAATCTACAAGCCTAAAACTAATTTGGCAGCTTGTTTCCCAGCTTGACGACCAAAGACAACTGTTTCAGCAATTGAGTTCCCACCAATGCGATTGTCACCATGCAACCCACCAGTTACTTCGCCTGCAGCATATAACCCCTTAATGGCTGCCCCATCTTCACGTAGCACCTCGGCTAAATGATTAATCTTAACGCCACCCATTGTGTAATGAATTGCTGGCTTAATATGAATAGCATAATAAGGTGCTTTGACAATACCACGTTCCATGGCTGTTTGACGGCCAAACTCTGTATCTTTTCCCTCTTCTTGGGCAGCATTCCACTGTGCAATGGTTTTTGCTAAATTATCAGCGTCTAAGTCTGCTTTATCAGCCAATTCTGCCAATGTGTCGCCAGACATAACCAAACCAACGGCTAGATAAAAATCAATCGCTGTAAAGGCTTCTCGAATACCTTGGTCTAGAATTAATGTTGCCCCATCTTCCTGTAAATCATTGATAGCAGCTGTTACTTTATCTCGTGTTGTCATTTCATTGACAAAACGTTGACCCGCACGGTTAACTAGAATAGCGCCTTCGCCTCGTACACCTTCACCAATTAAATATACATGATCAGTATCTTGTTGCGCTGTTGGATGGATCTGAATTTTCTTCATATCAACTAAGGCACCACCGACAGCCGTCGCCAGTTTCATACCATCACCTGTGGCACCAGGATGATTTGTTGTTTTTAAATCTAACAATTCAGGTGCATACTCAGCTAGCATGTCACGGTTCTGAGCAAAGCCCCCTGCCGCGATAAGCACCGCCTTGGCTTGAATTGTTTTTTCACCTATTTCAGCATTTCGCACTGTCAACCCAGTAATTCGATCGGCTGATTTCTGAAGTGCAATCACTTCTGTTTCATCAAACAACGGAATCTGTTTATAAGCCAATTGCTTTTGTAATCCCTTAACAAGATAACTTCCGACAGCCGATTTATCATTTGGCCGATGTGCACGCTTTTGTGACATCCCCCCTGTGGCCGTAATGTCTGTTAAGTTAATATTGTGGTTGTATAACCAATCGATTGCAGACTCCGTGTGCGTCGCAAAATAAGATAATAAGCTCTTATCATTTGTACCGCCACCACCTTTTAACGTATCATCATAAAAAGACGCTTGAGAATCAACAATGCCATGATTTAATTGAACAAATGTTTCCACTGCATTCATGCCTGATGAGGCACGATTTGAATTGCCGCCCAAAACTGATAGTTTTTCAACAATTGCAACATCTAATCCCAATTCTTGTGCTTGCAGAGCCGCTGTCATACCAGCAGCGCCAGAACCAATCACAACAAAATCATATGTATCTTTTAAATCAGAAATATTTGTCTTTGGAAAAATAAACTTAGCCATTACATCTCACTCCTTATGCGAACGTTCAAGGTTCGTCATCGCCATAAAGTCCATCCACTCATCATATTGCGCTTCAGTTATTTCACCCGATGCTAACGCCGCCACTTTTAACGTTGTGCCATTTTTGTCAGCAGATTGCGCAATTTCGGCAGCTGCATGATAGCCAATATGAGGTGACAAGGCTGTTACTGTCATCAAAGAATTATCAAGCAATTCACGCATACGATCTGGATTAACTTCTAAGCCTCGCACCAAACGGTCAGCAAAACCAGTCATTGTCCCCGCTAGCAAGTCAGTTGACTCTAAGAAAGCGTCAATCATAACCGGCTTAAAGACATTCAACTCAAAATTACCTTGACTTGACGCCATTGTAATTGTCGTATCATTTCCAAAGACACGTACTGCAGCCATGGTCAGTGCTTCAACTTGCGTTGGATTCACTTTACCTGGCATAATTGAAGACCCTGGTTCATTTGCTGGAATCTTTAATTCACCGTACCCACCACGTGGCCCAGAAGCCAAGAAACGTATGTCATTGCCTATTTTCATCAAGTCCGCTGCTAAAGACTTCAAGGCCCCATGCATTGTATTCAGTGCCGTATGGTTGGCTAAACCATAAAATTTGTTACTGTCCCCTGTAAATGGGAAACCATAAGCATCCGAAATGATTTCAGCAATTTTAGCGCCCAAGGCTGTATCGGCATTAAGACCTGTACCAACAGCTGTGCCGCCCATGGCTAATTCATACAATTGTGGTCTTATAGCAGCTATATTGTCTAAATTATGTTTCAGTGCGGCAATGTATCCGGATAATTCTTGTCCAAAAGTTAAAGGCGTTGCATCTTGTAAGTGTGTCCGACCTACCTTAATCACATCCCAAAATGCTACTTGCTTGACACGTAATTCATCAATTAAATGCGTAATAGCTATTTCAACCTGGTTGACAGCAGCGACAGCAACAATATGCATTGCGGTTGGAAAAATATCATTTGATGATTGTCCCATATTGACATGATCATTTGGTAGCACAGCAACCCCTTGTTGGCTAGCCAAATGCGCCACAACTTCGTTGGTGTTCATATTTGTCTGTGTCCCAGAGCCTGTTTGGTAAACTGACAAAGGAAAGTCTTTACGCAAGTCCACATCCCCTAGTGTCAACAAACTATCAATTGTGGTGACAATGGCATTAGCGCGTTCTGAATCCAATGAACCGTTAGCTTGGTTAGCTAGTGCCGCTGCACGCTTAATGTTCAATAGCGCACGAATAATAGCCAACGGAATGCGTGCACCAGTTGGAAAATTTTGTAAAGAGCGTTGTGTTTGTGCCATCCATGCAGCATCAAGTGGCACCTTCACTTCACCAATAGCATCTGTTTCAATACGATATTCTTGTGACATAATTAATCTATTCTCCTTGATTATCTTAGAAGTCTATCTTTTGGATAACTTCAACCATTTTCTGCTTAATTTGATCTTCAAAATCTGACAATTGATGATCACGTTTTTGAATTAAATAAATATAAAAATTAATCGGATCTTTCAATGGCAATATTGCAACATCGTTCCGTCCGATAACAGCTAATTGCACCATAATACCAACACCATTGCCTGCGGCAATGAGACCTTGTTCAGTCATAAGCTCATTGGTTATATACGTATTACGCAATTCTGTTGTCATATTACTGGCCATGAGTTGATCGACTAGTACCTGGTGTTGCGTAAATTCTTCCCCAACAGAAATGAACCGTTCCCCTCGTAAATCCTCAAATGTTAAAAACGGTTGATTAGCTAATGGGTGTCCTTTTGGTAATACAACAACATACGGGCTCTTGGTGATGTAATGACTATAATAACGCTGACTATGTTCAGGGGTTAGGCTCCCCACAAAACCCATATCTACCTTGTCGTTATCAAGCAAATCATACATATTGCTTGACCCACTCTCTACCATATGAAAACTATCAATTTCTCTATCACTTAAGTCTCGCATGATTTGTGGAAAGATGGTTGCACCAATAATCGGCGGTACACCAAGCCAAATTTTGCGTTGGTTGGTAATATCACTTTTAATGATTTCTGTTTCTCGCAAAATCTGTTTGCTATGCTTAATTAATATTTCTCCAGCTGGCGTTAAACTGACTGAACGCGTGCCACGTTGTCGAATAATGAGCGTCTCCCCTAGCTCTTTTTCCAAACGGTGTAATGCATTGGTGATTGATGGCTGTGATACAAATTTTTTATGAGATGCCCCTGTAAACGTGCCCTCTTCGGCTAACGTTACAAAGTAATCTAAATCATTGAGCAACAAAGTGTTGTACCTCCACAAATTATCTTGTTCACAAAGTATAACACATTTTCATCACCGCTTACATGCCCCCCTAACTGCTATCGATCAGATTTACCAGCATTAAAAACAGTTCTAATACCGCGTAATCCTTGTATGCGCGTGATGTCCCCAGTGAATTGCAGTGTCCCTAAAAATGTCCCATCCTCATCGCGCACAGCATAGAAATTATTATAAATCGTTTGCTTATTTTGTGGAAACCATTGTTCATAGTGGTCAGCAGCACCTTGGTGCAAATCACGTAGTATTTGTGAGATTGCTTCCTGTTCATCTTGGTTAAATAATGATAAAAATGGCTGCCCTAATAAATCGACTGTCCTGCTATTAACGCGCTGAGGATTATCAGAATAGTAGGCAATAAAATCATTTTCATCGGCAAAAGTCACTTCAAAAGGTAATATATTCAATACTTGATAGAGTGCATTTAATGACAGACTCCCCGTCGGTAAATTAATTATTGCCTGTGTATCAACTGTCTTGTTGTGCTTATTTGGTGCTATTTGACCTACCATAAGTCATTGTCTCCCTAATGTAAAATGATTGATTAATGATGTGAAAATCAGATGATTGTATATTAATTAACTTAATTGACTGATCGCGATATATAAAGATGGCACCAAAAGGATAATCACTATTATCGGGTGGCCCATCATTAAAAAACAATCGTGTTGTCTCAATTTCGCCATCAATTGATTTCGGTGATAATACTGTCACACTAGCTAAGTCATTATCGTGAGGATAGCCCGTTTCAGGGTCAATAATATGATGGTATACATGCCCATTAGACACTAGATGACGCTCAGCAACGCCACTGGTTACAACTGACATTGCTTTGGTTTCAATGAGTGCAATTGTGTCGCCATGTTGTACTAATGGGTTGCGTATGCCAATCCTCCAACGACCAGAAACATGGTTTGGTGCGTCGTTCATTAGGACGACATTACCACCAAAATTAATGATTCCAGCAATATGCCCTTGAGCGCGCCAATAATCTTGTAGTCTATCAGCAATATAACCTTTAGCAATTGCACCTAAGTCTAAAGACATACCTTTTTGTGGTAAATATACACTGAGCTTATCATCATCTAACACAATATCGTCACTCCTGATTTGCCGGCGTGCATGCTCAATAGCGGTGTGCGACGGTACCTGTGCATCTGAAAAGCCAATATGCCATAATTTAACCAGCGGGCCAATCGCAACATTGAAGCCAAAATGCTGATTACTTTCATAGACAGCACGTTTAATCAATTGATACACTGTTGCCGATACCGTTACAGGTTTCTGCCCAGCCGCTTGATTAATTGCCATAATCGTTGATTGTGGACGATTTACCGTTAATATTTTTTCATAATCATTGACAAAATGAATTGCGTCATCAATAGCCCGTTCGTCGGCTGTGCCAAATAGCGTCAATCGATTTGTTGTTCCCATGGCACGCCAAGATTTTTCAATTTTAATCAAAACATTGATGCTCCTGTCGTTGCGTCGGCTGTCACAACCGGTGCCACTACTTCATTGGTCACGACATTATCAACATTATCAACAATATTTTCATGTAACAAATCACTCTGTTCAATCCACCAACCATCACCTTGCTCAATAACTTGAGTATTCTGATCTGGTGAAATAATTTTGCTTGGGACAGTATCATTATCATATGGCGAATCGTTTAACACATGTTCAAATGATTGGTAACCCAAATTCACTGAACAGACACTATCCGATTTTGGAAGCGTTTGGCAATTCTCACTATCACTGCCATCACCACACATTGGCCGCAACAGTTTCGCAAACGTCACGAAATTTTGGAAGATGCTATCCAAAAAACGCACTGTTGTCGCATCGGTTAGTTCGTCACGTGCTGTATCAATATTTTCAGCAGCAGGCCCAACTAAAAACTGATTTCCTGGTAACACTAAAGCGTCAATCCCTGGTGCATCCATAATCTGACGTAAGTGTTCTTGTGCGTTATTCGTCCCTTGCCGGCCTAGTGACGCACCAACCAGCATAACCGGCTTATTTGTAAACGGATGTGTTTCACCGTAGCTCATCCATTCAATAAATGACTTTAATGCAGCTGTAATTGAATGATCATATTCAGGCGTCGATATAATGACCCCGTCAGACGATGCAATAAGATGCGCAATTTCGACAATACGTAGCGGCACGTCATCATCTTCGCTAAACAGAGGTAAGTCAGCAATTTCGACAATCTCAATATTAGCCTGTGTGCTAAAATGCTTTTTCATGAACCACAATAACTTACGATTATATGATTTGCGTGCGTTGGTTCCTACAATAGCAACAAAGTTCATTTATCTATCCTCAAAATTTTAATTAGTTTATCTTTTCACATTGTTATCTGTAACTTTATTAAACCCTGGTCATTGAATTAAGTCAAAGTTTATTAATTTCTTCACAAGTGGTTGACACATTGGTGTCACTGAATCTAAGAGACCCTATACCTGATAATTTTTAAATTATAAGTTAAACTAATAAATTAACCGTCAAAAAAAGTAACTACATTAACGTAGTTACTTTTTAAGTATCTTATTTCTTTCGTGATGATAACCAACCTATTATCACAAAAAATAAAACCATTATTGTATTGAAGTAATAATCAACCACAGATACTTTGACAATGACGCCCGCATCACCTAATACCAATAAGATAAATAACGTAGAAAAAACAACAATGAGCAACCAGTGCAATCGCTCACCACGCCTAACAACATCGAAAATATGGTTCATGTCATCCCCCTTACAACTAAACCGTCTAGATTATCATAGCAAAAATGCTGCGCTTAATCTACCAATGACCAGTGCATTTTTAAGATTTCTAGTAACGTTTTGTTGCACAAAAAATCTTATGGCAACAATCATTGTTGTTAAAGAGACCCCTATATGTAGTAAGTAATTTGAATTGTCCTATTGACAACTCATCAAATTCTTAGTATTCTTATTGCATAACAACTCGGAGAACAATAATGAAAAATGCGTTTGCACAATTGAACAACGCCTGGTGGCGTCGGTAAGTCAGCTTTACGGTAACGGATAAAGCTGATGTTTAAAACATTTGTTTTATCCATACCGACGTATTTTGTAACGCACTGAGTCTGTATGGAAATATGCCGTACAGACTTTTCTTTTGACCTTGGGAAAGCCTTGTATGGCCGCCTAAGGTCTATTTTATTTGACAAAGAATTTGGAGATTTATTATGAATAAACGTTTGATGTCTGTTATTGCCATCATTGTCGCTTTTCTGGCCGTCGCCTTTGTGATGACTAATAACCCCACCGCTGTGACAAAAAAGAAAAACTATGTCCCCACAGTTGGTATTTTACAACTTGTTACACATCCAGCATTAGATGAAATCCATCGTGGTATTATTGCAGGCTTAAAATCACAAGGTTATACCAAAAACAAGATCAAAATTGATTATCAAAATGCGCAAGCGAATCAAGCAAACCTCAAAACAATGTCACAACAATTTACGAATGAAAATGCCGACTTAACCATTGGTATCGCTACCCCGGCCGCACTCTCCTTAGCAAAAACAGCTAATGGCAATAATCCTGTTATCTTAGCTGGAATAACTGACCCTGCTGGTTCTGGATTAGTCAAATCAGCACAAAAACCTGGTGGCAACATTACCGGTACTTCAGGCGATTCGCCACTTGAACAGCACCTTGCCGTAATTAGGCAAGTTGTTCCTCATGCAAAAAAGCTTGGTATCATTTACACAACTTCTGACCATGGCGGCGAGTATAACGCTAAGAATATGGCTAAGCTAGCTGAGGCGGCTGGCTACGATGCCAAACTCTATACCATTTCAACAACTAATGACATGCAACAAGTTGCAGAAACAATGGCAAGTCAAGTTGATGTTATCTACGCACCACAAGATAATGGTGTTGCAAGTGCTATGAAAACATTAATTAACATTACGAATAAAAATAAAATTCCAGTCATTCCCGCTGTAGATACTATGGTCAAAGATGGCGGTGTTGCAACAATGTCGGTTAGTCAATATAATATCGGTTACCAAGCTGGTATCATGGCAGCTAAAGTCCTAAAAGGCAAAGAAACGGCCACTTATCCAGTTAAGACAATCACACAGGGTGATATGGTCGTCAACTTAAAGCAAGCACAACGCTTAGGCATTCAATTACCTGAAAGTATGGTCAAAGCAGCAGAATCCAAAGGAGAAGTAATCAAATGAGTATGATTGTATCAAGCATTGGACAAGGGTTACTATGGGCTGTTTTAGGCGTAGCCTTGTTCCTGACTTTTAGAATTTTAGATTTCCCAGATATGACCGTTGAGGGTTCATTTCCGTTGGGAGCTGCCACAACTGTAGCAATGATTGCACATGGCATTAATCCTTACCTCGCAACAATAGCAGCTTTTCTGGTCGGCGCTGGCGCTGGCTTAATTACGGGACTACTTTACACAAAGGGACGTATTCCCATCTTGCTAGCAGGTATTTTAGTCATGACAGCCGCATTATCAATTAATTTGAGAATCATGGGTTCAGCTAATATCTCACTCCTGAATCAAAAATCAATCTTCTCCGCCAATTTCTTACAACATTTACCAAAATATTTTGATGCGATTTTTGTTGGCTTCATCATCATTACCATTATTACGTTAGCTTTAATTTTTTTCTTACAAACAGATCTTGGTCAAGCATTTATTGCTACTGGAGACAACGCAACGATGGCACAATCAATTGGGATTAAAACGGATCGTATGACTATTATGGGGTTGATGCTATCCAATGGCTTAATTGCTTTTGGTGGTGCTGTCATTGCCCAAAATAATGGCTATGCCGACATTAATATGGGTATTGGTATTATTGTCATCGCACTGGCATCGATTATAATCGGTGAAGTCGTTTTCGGTGAATTATCCCTAAATGAGCGCTTGGTAGCAGTAATTGTTGGTTCTATTTTATATCGTCTGGTATTATTGGCGGTCTTACAGCTCGGCTTTTCAACCAATGATTTGAACTTAATTTCAGCCATTGTCTTAGCAATTGCTATGATGTTACCGCGACTACGCCATGCACTAAAGCTCGATTCATTGATTAAAAAAGGAGTTGCCCCACATGAGTAAACCAGTTTTTTCACTTCAAAACATTACTGTCACTGTCGGTGATAATGTGCGAATACTTGACAACTTAAACTTCGATATCTTTGACGGCGATTTTATAACAGTGCTGGGTACAAACGGTGCAGGTAAGTCTACGTTGTTCAACACGATTGCGGGCAATCTTAAAATTGCCTCTGGCGTGTTAAAGCATCACGATAAAAATATTGCCAATGACAGCGCAGTATCACGTACTGATTATATTGCGCGGGTTTTTCAAGACCCAAAAATGGGAACAGCACCACGCATGACAGTTGCTGAAAACTTATTATTGGCTGAAAAACGTGGCAAAAAACGGACATTACACAGTCGTGGTTTAACCAAGGAAAAGTTAACCGAATATGCTAACATCACCAAAGTCATGGGGAACAATCTTGACACAAGACTGCAGACTGCTACAGGTAACCTTTCTGGTGGTCAACGCCAAGCCTTAAGCTTTTTGATGGCTACACGTGTGAAACCAGAATTGTTACTTTTAGATGAACATACCGCTGCACTAGACCCGAAAACTTCAGAACAGCTGATGTTAGCAACCAATGAACAAGTGACCAAAAATAAATTAACTGCCTTGATGATTACTCATAACTTAGCTGATGCCTTAAAATATGGCAATCGGCTAATCATACTTAATGCTGGTAAAATTGTGTTAGATGTCAGAGACAGTGACAAAGCAGCATTAGATGACACACAAATCTTAAAATATTTTATGGCTTAATGTACAACGTCTTAACAAAATCAAAAAAAAACGCCGTAAAAGGCGTTTTTTTAATGCCACTAATAAAAAATAG